>MDTD01022422.1_pt1 | contig 23917 bp, 11 predicted proteins | sample 811221 | NCBI WGS metagenome assembly MDTD01 (sample SAMN05326646, study PRJNA326480) | marine metagenome | isolation source: seawater | place: Pacific Ocean: South West | collected 2011 | reverse complement strand
GCTCTTAAATATCTTGATGATGATGGAATTATTTGTGTTGGAGCTGAAGTTAAGCCTGGTGATATTTTAGTAGGTAAAATTACTCCCAAAGGTGAGACTGAGCTTACCGCCGAGGATAAACTCTTAAGAGCAATCTTTGGTGAAAAAGCGAAAGAAGTTCGAAATACTTCACTCATTGTTCCTCATGGCGAAAGAGGTAAGGTTATTGAAGTGATGGTTTTCAGTCGTGAAAACGGTGACGAGCTTTCCTATGGAGTGAACAAATTAGTTCGAGTATTTTTGGCACAAAAGCGTGTTATCTCTGAAGGGGATAAGATGGCTGGAAGGCACGGAAATAAAGGTGTAATTTCTAAAATCTTCCCTGTACGTGATATGCCTTTTATGGCTGATGGAACCACAGTGGATATTATCTTGAACCCTCTAGGTGTTCCGTCTCGAATGAATGTGGGTCAAGTGATGGAAACTCATTTAGGTTGGACTGGCAAGATTCTTGGGGAAAAGTATGCTACAAGCTCCTTTAATACAGGAAATAGTGTATCCAACGAAGAATTTATTCAGAAAGAATTTAAGCGTGCTGATGAATATTTAGATACTAAAGGTATTGCAAAAGAAGGACGCTTGAACCCTTCAACGGGTAGAGTTGTATTACATGATGGAGAAACTGGGGAAGCATATGCTTCCGACATTATGGTTGGCTATATGTATATGCTAAAGCTTATCCATCTCGTGGAAGATAAGATTCATGCGCGCTCAACAGGACCATACTCTTTGGTAACTCAACAACCATTGGGCGGAAAAGCTCAATTCGGTGGTCAAAGATTTGGAGAAATGGAAGTTTGGGCGTTAGAGGCTTATGGAGCAGCACATGTTCTTCGTGAATTGCTGACGATTAAGTCTGATGATGTTGAGGGTCGAGTGGTTGTTTATGAAACTATTGTTAAAGGAAACAACGTCATGACTCCAAACATACCTGAATCTTTCAAAGTTATTGTATCAGAACTGAAATCTCTGGGGTTGAACATCGAGTTCAACCAGGACGCATAAAATAGGAGGCCTCCAAGTGAAAGGTTTGAAAGAACTGCGGTCCATTCAGATAAGTATTGCTTCACCCGATACTATCCGCCAATGGTCAAAGGGTGTTGTAAAAAAACCAGAAACGATTAACTATCGAACACATCGTCCAGAAAGAGATGGACTTTTCTGTGAGAAAATCTTTGGCCCTACTAAGGACTGGGAGTGTTTTTGTGGAAAGTACAAAAGTATTCGATATAAAGGGTTAGTATGTGAACGCTGTGGAGTTGAGGTCACTAGATCTAATGTTCGACGTGAGCGTATGGGTCACATTGAATTGGTTACCCCTGTAGCACATATTTGGTATTCTAAGGGTACTCCCAATTATATAGCTCTTCTTCTTGACATTACTGCGCGTGATTTTGAGAAAGTTCTATACTTCAATTCATACATTGTCATCGACCCTGGTTCTTTGCCTCTGTTAAAGAAACAAATTTTAACAGAGCAAGAGCACCGCAATTATCAGGCAAGGTATGGAGACATGTACCAAGCTGGTACCGGTGGTGAGGCGATTCGAGAACTGCTGCGAGGTTTAGATTTGGCTAAACTTGTAGATGATCTGAAGCGTAAGATGCGCGAAGATACAGGTTCCAAGAAACTGAATACTATTGCGCGTCTACAAGTAGCAGAAACTTTTCTTAACAGTAAGAATCGTCCAGAATGGATGATTCTGAGTGTTCTACCAGTTATTCCTCCGGATTTGAGACCTATGGTTCAGTTAGATGGTGGACGTTTCGCTACTTCGGATTTGAATGATTTATATCGTCGAGTGATTAATAGAAATAATCGACTAAAGCGATTAATGAAGTTGAACGCTCCTGAGATAATCATTAAGAACGAGAAGCGAATGCTACAGGAAGCTGTTAATGCATTGATTGACAATGGTCGCAGAGGTAGGCTGGTTACTGGTTCTGGAAATCGTCCATTGAAATCGTTGAATGATATGCTCAAAGGTAAGCAAGGAAGATTTCGTCAAAACCTACTTGGTAAGCGTGTTGACTATTCAGGTAGATCTGTAATTGTCGTTGGTCCTAACTTAAAGTTACATGAGTGTGGCTTACCCCAGAAAATGGCAATTGAGTTATTCAAGCCTTTCATTATGAACAAGCTTGTGGAATATGGTTTTGCTCATAATATAAAATCAGCAAAGAAATTGATTGAGCGTGAGGAAGCTACGGTTTGGAAGGTACTAGAGGAGATCGTACGTGATCATCCAATTTTACTAAATCGAGCACCCACTCTTCACCGTCTTGGTATTCAAGCTTTTGAACCGAAGCTGGTAAAAGGAAATGCCATTCAATTGCATCCTTTAGTTTGTGGTGCTTTTAATGCCGATTTCGACGGTGATCAAATGGCTATTCACATTCCTCTATTGCTCGAAGCTCAGGTTGAGGCAAGAATACTGATGTTATCAAGCTATAACATTCTGTCTGCGGCCTCTGGACGTGCTGTGGCATCACCATCACAGGATATGTCAATTGGTGCTTACTTCTTGACTTACAAGAAAGATCCCAAGAATTTAGTGATCGGTTCATCAATTGAGGTTCCTTTAACAAGCAAGAAAGGTGTTAAGTCAGCTTCCATAGAGTCATTGGCTGCTAGTGGTCCAAAGTACTCTATTCTGGCTGAAGATTTATCAGATGAATCAGGTAGTTTACTATTGGCACGTGGTGAACATATTGGCGTTGATGAGTTTAAATTGCTTAAAAAGGCCAAAATTAAATCCGTAAAAATTTATGATATCCGAGTTTACAGCTCACCAAATGAAGCGTTAGTTTCGTTTGACAATGGTGTGCATCACATTCATGATACTGTGGTTGTAAGAAACGATTTGACTTCTGAATCTGATTCAGAAGAGAAATATATCGAAACTACAATTGGTCGTCTAATTTTCAATGAAATTATTCCTAATGATCTAGGATATTACAATGTCCATTTTGATAAGAAAAAGATAATGGGCTTAATAGAACATTGTTATGAGACCTGTGGTACAAATATGACAGGAAAACTTCTTGATGATGTTAAAGATATAGGTTTCAAATACGCTACGATTTCTGGATTAACAATTTCTTTAAGTGATTTAGAGACACCTCCTAGAAAGCCATCAATTATTAATGCTGCGGAGGAAAGAGCAAAGAAAATTACAGAACGTTTCGATCGGAAGGAACTTAATCTGGAAGAGAGGAAGAAGGCCGAGGTTGACCTGTGGATTAATGCCACGGAGGAGGTCACTGACGAAATGCTCAAGCACTATAAGCAGAAGTGGGATAAGGGAGAGTTCAATCCAATTTACACTATGGCAATATCTGGTGCTCGAGGTAATGTTCAGCAGATGAAACAGTTAGCGGGAATGCGCGGTTTGATGTCAAATCCACATGGAGACATTATGCACGTTCCAATTAAAGCTTCCTTTCGTGAAGGTTTGACCATGACGGACTATTTCATTTCAACATATGGAGCCCGAAAAGGTTTAGTAGATACGGCCCTTAGAACAGCTGACTCTGGTTATTTGACTCGTCGATTAGTAGATGTGGCCCAGGACGTGATTGTTAGTATGGAGGATTGTGGTACTAATGAAGGTCTTTTAGTAAGGCCTTTGAGAGATCGTCGTTCTCCGAACAATATGATTGTAGACGAAATTCTTATTCCTATTGAGGAAAGAATATACGGAAGAACGTTATTAGAGGACGTAATCCATCCAGAGACTGGTGCAGTTCTCTTTGAAGCCGGTGTTCCAGTTGATCGCGCAATAGCTAAACAGATTGGAAAAGCGGCTTGTGCAGTTAAAGTGAAGGGTTTAAAACCTGGTGCTTTTACCGATGAATGTATCGTTGATCTAGCCGATGGTAGAATTATTTCCGGTCCAGACAAACTTGTAACGCCACAATTAATTGGTGAGCTCAAGCGTAGTTCAGTGGACGAAATTAGGGTTTATCCTAAGGTAGCAATACGATCGCCGCTGACATGTAAAGTCGAGTGGGGCGTATGTCGTAAATGTTACTCTATTGACTTATCATTGAGTCAGGAAGTTTCGTTAGGTACGGCGGTAGGTGTTATAGCCGCCCAATCTATCGGAGAACCTGGTACACAGCTTACTATGCGAACATTCCACACTGGTGGGGTTGCTGAGGCAGCTAGAGTTGTGGTTAAAGCAAAGTCTGCTGGTAGAGTCTCTTTTAAAGATCTGCGGTATGAAAATAAAATCGAGCGAGCTCGGTTTCAAATTGATACAGGGAATGATGCCAGTGAACATGACTCTTTTGAACAAGATGTTAAGAAGATTGTCACTGGTGGAGTTTTAACTATTATTGATGATAATCGCAAGAAGTCAGACTATACTTTGCCTCAAGGTTCCGTACTCAAGGTAGAAGAGGGCGATATCGTTACTCTTGGTAGCGTTTTAGTTGAATACAATCCTAATAAGTACATAAGTTCGTACACAGGAGCGGTAAAGTATCACAATATCGAGCAGAAAGACGGTGTTGTAGTTTCTAATGAAGGTAGTGTGGACATTCTTGATGAGAAGGGCTCTATCCTAGATCATTACGACATTCCACAGGGTGCCACCTTGGTAATTGAGAACGGAGAGCAGATTAGTGCTGGTGATAGCTTGTATGTTTTCGAAACGGAAAAGACAATAGCTATTGCATCATCAACAGGTACTGCTGAATTCCGTGACATTAAAATTAAGAACCAGAGAGTAATTAGTGAGAATGGGATGGTTTTTATAGCTAGTTCCGAACACCAAGATAAAACTTTGGAGGCACCAAAAGGTACTAAATCATCCGCAACAAAGCCTGTAGGTTTACCCACCGATTTAGGTGTAATACTTAGAGCAAAGAGTGGAGATCAAGTTAAAGCTGGCGACGAGCTAGTTGGTATCCTTGCTGAGTTCGACGGAGAAGTTAAATTCTCAGGTCGCAAGAACTTGAGTCTTATCGAACGAAAATCCCATGAATACTATATGAGTGGTTCTATGGATGTAATGATCGACGAAGACAAGCAAGAAATTCAGTTTATGGCTGAAGCAAGCGGTATAGTTAAAATTATTTCATATCGTTCTGCTAGCAATAAGACCGTTGATCGAAGGCGCGTACTTATTAAAGACGAACGTGAATATGTTATACCTGAAGGTGCTCAACTAAATTTTGATAATGTTATGCTCAACTCGGGCGACGACGTCGAAAAAGGGATGAAGCTAACGGGTCCTATTCCGTTTATTTCAGAAATAGATGGCACGGTGACTGTGAAAGATCATTACGAGCGACGAACAGTTTTACTGGATGACGATCTAAAACCTGAAGAAATTAAAGGTGCAGTTCTGATGGAGGACGCTCTTGGTGAAGAAGGTGCTCTTGTTTGCAAGGCTGGTTCCGAAATTGATGCTGATATAGCTGCTCAACTTTACGAAAATCGTGAAAAAGTTGGTCAGATTGAAATTACAGCCCTCAGTGAATCTAAAAAGATTGTGGTTACTAACGATGATACTTCCAGAGATTATGTTCTGCCTAAAGGTGCAGAAATACTTGTGGAGGAAGATCAAGAGATAACTGCTGGAACCAAGTTGATCCATTCATTCAGTCCCATCGTTGCCGACATTGATGGTAAGGTTAACTACATCACTCGCTACAATAAGCGTACAGGTGAAGAGATGGTGCAGACCATTTTAATCTACTCTGGTAAAGATTACTTTCTATCAACTGGCTTAGGCCTTTCGGTTAAGAATGGCCAGCGTGTGGAAAAAGGTGATGCAATTACTGACCCATTCCAATACACCGTTTATGAAAAGACAGAGGATGGAATTCGCTTTACAAGAGAAGAAGTGAATGAGAAAAAGTATGGCGTCACTGAAGACATGGAAGTCCTTATTAAAGAGGGTCAAGTCAAGAAAGGTGATAGACTGGCCAGGCTGATCACAGAGGCGGATGGTACTGTTAAATTAGTCCATGCATTAACTAAAACTGGTAAAGTTCGATCAGTTATCGATCAATTGCTGGTGCAGGTAGGGGAAGTTCATACCATTCCAGATGGGGCTGAAGTCTATATTAAGGAAAACACGGAGGTAAAGCCCGGGGATATCATTGCTAAATGGAGTGGTGGTAGTAAGAAGACTACTGATATTGTTCAGGGTCTACCTCGAGTCAACGCTCTGTTTGAGGTTCGTAGACCGAAAGTCGAGGCTCTTGTCGCTAGTCGTACGGGTATAATTCATATTAGAGGTAATCATATCGTGATCGAGAATCAAAAAGATGCTGAAAAGCAGATTGTTACAGGATCTCTCGAAGATTTGATTGTGCTAGATGGAGAGTATGTAGAAGAGGGTGATCGTATCACTGAAGGAGACGTAGATGTTCGTGAATTATCCGAAAAAATGGGTATTTTTGAGGCTCAAAAATATCTATTGGATGAGATTCAGTATGTCTATCGTACCCAAGGTGTAACCATTAATGACAAACATGTGGAGACCATTTTACGTCGAATGGTTTCTAAAGTTAGGATTACAGCTAGTGGAGATTCACCTTATCTTGCAGGCGAGATTATAAATGCTTTCGAGTTTAGGAAAACCAATGAATCATTAGTGGCGCAAAGCTTTGAACCAGCAACAGCAGTTAGTGTTATTCAAGGTATATCCAAGGCAAGTTTAACTACGGACAGTTTTCTGTCGGCAGCTTCTTTCCAGGAGACTACGAAGGTACTAACAAATGCTGCGATTCGAAGTAAAATCGATAACTTAACTGGTTTGAAGGAAAATATCATTATGGGTAATCTAATACCTGCTGGTACTGGATTTGACCGTAATCTAAAGTATGATTTTGACGATAAAGAGACTTTGATTCATTCGGAGCCCGATAACAATGAGTTAGAAGGTAACTTTGAGGTTTCTTTGGATGAGCCTTTAGGTTCTGATATTTTAGCTAATGCACTACGTAATAGTGTTGAAGGTGAATCTGAATCAGACGCATAGCATTTAATTGATTAAAAGATGAAAGCCTCAGTTCCTAGGGACTGAGGCTTTTTTTTTTTACACGTAACTGTCTTCGAACAAACACACATTATCTGATGATAGTTTTGTTATACAAAAACTACTATAAATTCAAGTGATGGAAGGGCTTTGCTATGCTATAATCGCACGAAATTTATAGCAAAAGTTGGCCAAAAAAGGCTCTTTTTGTTTATGCGGACTATATTTCTATTAATCATATTCATGTGTTCTAGCTGTGCAGGTACCTTGGATGCCGTTATTCATAAATTCGATTTTACAGGAACCAATCCTGGTTTACCTTTGGGTTCAAGCTTGCAAAAGCTTGGTTCACAGATTGAATTGGTATTAGATCTGGATGCTGATGAAGGCTTTTACACTATTGAAGCTTTTCGAAATAATGATTTAACCAAAGTTGTTTCTTCCATAAAAGATTTTGAGCACGATGGGGGAAATAAGCAAAGCTTGCTGAAAGTTCCATTGCTCGAGGGTGAAAATGAATTTTTCTTGCGAATTATTGAGACGTCTTTGGGCGGCGGTTTAAAGACAACTAGTACGGTAGGTCTAGCAATCGAAAGGGACTTAGAATTTCGTGTTGCCTCCGTAAGATTAAATCATATCGAAGGTTCCAATCAATCAGTACCGTTATATACAAATGAAAATTTGGTCACTCTATTTTATACCATCAACGGGACGGCCGAAAATTATGAGGTATCGGTTTTTAGAAATTTTAGTCAGGTTGCAACGATTACAAAGCAAGGTCCTGGCAATTATTCCGAGCCTAATTTTGCACTCGAAACTAATGAATTGAACGTTATTCAGCTTAAAGTACGCAGTCTCGATATTAGTGGTTCGAATTTAGGTTTTCAGCAAGAATCTAATATTATCACCTTGATACATGATGATCTTGCTCCGAATTTTCTTCCCAATGGAATAAGTGCTACATTTCAAACAAATCCTCCAGCACAAGGAAGCCCTTGGGGTCCTACTGACCTGGCTTCAATAGGTTTGTTGGTAGAAACTGATCAACCCAATGCGCGCGTAGTAATATTAAATACTTCTACCGGTGATGAGATAGAGAGGTATTGTGAGTCCAGTGGTCGATTGGTCGTTGCAGGAATTGAACTACCTAAGGACCCTTCACTCGGTCCATTGGGTATCACGACCACAACATTCACTGTCAATATTTTTGATGAAGCCGGAAATCTTGGTGTAGGAAGTATCGATGTAGAAAGATTGAGTTTAGAGCCCTGCTTCGCATTACTAAAAATGGAGCCTTTTGATGACGGTGCTATAACTGCCGAGCAGGCAATCAATGTATTAGGCTCAATTTGTGAAGAGCAAAAGCCTCATCGGGTCGTTTTTTCACTGGCTTCGAGGTTTTCAGAGAATAGTTTCTTTAAGGAAGAGCAGTTGAGCAATCTAATGGGAGGCGATTTATTTAGCAAGGATATATCGATTCCCATCGACGCCCTTCAGCCAAACCAAAATATTGAGGTATCAGTCCAGGCTAAAGTTTTTATAACCAGTCCGATTGATCCAAAAATAGAGATTGCTTCATCTGCGCATGATTTAGGGGTCATTACACTGGATCGTAAACCTCCTTTGGCACCTTCAATCACGACGGAGCAAGTGGTGTTCGCTACTAATTCGCCATCCCTAACAATTGATGGTCTGATAGAGAGACAAGCTAGTGTTGATATTAATGTAACCGAGCCATTCATTGTTAGACCTGCTAAAAAAATTAAGGAAATAAATAGGCAGTTTAGGGGTGTTTTAGATCTAGGGTTCGTTGGAGATGGTGAATATGTTGCTGATATTACACAGCGAGATCGAGCTGGAAATATCGGATTAGGATCGTCATCTCAAGTAATACTAAAATACGATCGCCAAGCACCTGAAGTGAAATCGGTTCGAGTGAATAATTCGTCAATCCAATCGTCACGTCCTTTTTATTTCAACTCAGGAGATACTATTAGCATTCAAGTGCTAATGGACGAGTACATGGCGGAAGCCCCTAAGGTATGGATTACTCAGCAAGGAGGTTATGGTCTTGAGGCTGGATTGAGCCAGGTAATTAGTGAAGGATTTGAATATGAGTATCAATATGTGGTGATGCCTAGTTTGGACGGAGAGCTGGACGGGCCAGTTGAAATTCTAGTGTCAGATGGCAGAGACAATGCAGGCAATCCTATTAGTCCAGCTCATCGCGAGACTCAGGCATTTATTGTGGATACACTGGCTCCTGTATTATTTAGACGTAATATTATACCGGCAGATGGAAGCATAATTAGTTCTGCACCTGCCCCTTTAAGATTAGTGATGAGAGAACATCCTGATACCAAAGGAGGAGATTCGTATGGCTCGGGGCCAAATCCAGCTGCCGTCAATATTACTGCATTTGGTCCAATTGAGAGTGAGCCTAATCGTGTGATTCCAGGTCGATTGGAGGTTTTTGGCCCCAGAACTGTAGATTTTTATCCCGACCCTGAAGTAATGAATTTGGATGGTACTTACCTTTTTCAAATATCTATGAAGGACCAAGTAGGTAATGAATTTATTGAGTCTGTAGTACTATCTCTTGATCAGGAAAAATTAAGTACTAATTTAATTTTAAAAACAACGCCTACGGCGAATCTTTTCTATAATTATCAAACTTTACCTAGATCATCAGATTTACCTGAAATTTCATTGGTAATGGAGTCGAGTTTAACATCAGAGATGCAATTAACTTCTACTCAAGTGGAAGTTCGCAATTATCTTCGCAGACCTCAGTTGTTTACGACCAGTCAGCCCTTCCTAAGTTCTTCCAGCAGTATCAGACTTAATTTTCAAGATGATGTATTAAGAAATGGAGATGATGACGGTGTGTTTACTGTTTCGTCCAGATTAAAAGATACCGCTGGAAATCTTAGTGATTTGCATGTGTTCTCTTTTTACTATGATAGTCAGCCTCCACAGGTTATGGATGGTAAACATTTTCCTGTACCCGATGGTTTTACAGGGGAGGATTATCGCTTTCCAGCCGATCATTCTGTGGTAAAAGGACCATTGAATTTGGTTTCGGCACTCATTTTTGATAAGAGATCGCCAAATGGGTTTTTAGGCTCTGGTGTAAAAACCTCCATTGAATCCTCTGGTACAACTAGTACGACAACTATTATTTTGTCGTTAATAGAGTCTTTTGCTTCACAGCCGACTGGTGAAATAGTCACCGGGACTACCAAGTTTAAAGGCGATCTTACACAGGGTGCTCCGCTATACGGTGGCCCATCGGTAAGTCGTGTTTTGTATGAAATCAATGTTGATGAGGTTAGCCAAGAGCCTTTGGGTTTACCCACAGATGGTAGTTATGATGGCATTTACAGGATGGATATTTATCCCGTAGACATGAGTGATAATAGAGGCGATATTTCCACTAGTTTCTTTCTTTATGATACTCAACAACCTATTGTTAGTATTGATGTACTGAACGAGGTCTGGGTAACATCTGGGGTTGTTAAATTAAGTGGGAACGCTAGCGATGTGGGTAGTTATCCGCTAATTACTTCTGGTTATGGTAGTACAAAAGGTAGCGGTGTGCGCACTGTGGAAATTCGTATTGATGCCGTCAACAAATTTGGTTCCGCTACATTTCCTGCAGTTTTGGACTGGACGCCATTGAATCTGGATAAAGATCCTCTTAATTTTAAACATGATCAAATTTATAATTTCGGTTTTGATCAGAGATTACATGGCTTTGAAGGAAGAATAAGAATTACTGCAAGAGCAATTGATGCAGCTGGGAATATTGGCTTAAGCATACGCGACGTAGGCTTAGATGAAGCGGCATTGGATCAACCCGTTTTAGTTAGTCCGAATGAAGGCACGTTAGTATCAGGTGGAATTCAAACATTTCGTTGGAATCCAGTTCCCGAAGCATCCGGCTACAGTTTGCAATTAATTGATTCAAATCAGACCGTGCATAGTTACAGCTATGAAGCAGGTACCATTCAAGCACAAATAAATTTAGATCAGTTGCCAAATGGTTTAGTGGTATGGAAAGTCATCGCTATAGATGGAGTAGGTCATGAAAGTCCTGTCGATAATGGGCGTAGTTTGACAATAGATCGTCAGCGACCAAGTGTATTAAATTTGTCTGTTCAGGACCCTGTTTTATCACCTGACAATGAAGGACGGATTCTCAAAGCTCAAGTTCGAGTGCATATTAAGTTTAGCGAGTTAATTGATCCCGGATTTGAACCCGAGCTGAACTTTATTCCAGCGAGCAAGACCTATTTTAATTCTTTAAATCAGGAGATTATTGAAACCTATCCTCCCGTGGAATTGGAGATCATAAATATTGAATCAGATCAATTGACAGCGATGTTTAGTTTGGAGCCGGTCCATGATTCTGCAGATTATAATGGTATAGGTCGCATCGTAGGTTCTAACTACAGAGATTTGTCAGGTTTAGTTGGAGAGCCGTTTGAACTGGATTTTGAATTAGACCTCGGTCCTTATTTTGATTTGAGAGTTTTCTCTAATCCAATTTTAGAACAAGAATTGGTTTTTATCATTAAAGGATTACATCATAAAGGAGGAGCTGTAGAGTCTATTTCGGAGACACCTTATGTGGTGGTTAGACAATCGAAGAACCCGGGGAATGATTCAGACGATGATCGAATCTATGCGGTAACTCTTAATCGCCTTAATCAGAGTACATTTCAAGGAACATATCCTCTTAACTTAGAACTTTCGGGTAGCATGAAATTTGAAATTACAGGTACCGATTTGGAAGGCAATCGAACTACCCGAATCATTCCTTTTCAAGTCTCTAGATTGCAGTACCTTGATGAGCCGTTAAGAAACTCAATTGAAAAGGTTTCTAGTCAGCGATTCTCAAATAAAACGACTGAGTCCAGCGCCGCAGAGTCTATTCGATTTGTTTTTCCATGGAATACTGCAATTGAAAGACAAAGCCAGCCTTGGAATATTTTTCCACGTAAAACTTTAGCTCGAAGTGCTCACTTTAAATGGAATTTATCTGATTTAAAGTTAGCTCCAGGTAAGTATGGAATTATGGAATTGGAAGGCAATGGCGACCAGTTATTCATCTCTAAAATTGGGAAAAATAAAAGTATCAGTTTTTCAAGTCGTAATCCGCATAATATTTATGTACTTGCTGATGATGTGCCGCCTGCCATTGAGATAGATAACGGGAATCTAATGAAATTAGAAGAAGATTTAAGTATTAGATTTATAGATAGTGGTGTGGGATTGGATCCAGGTAGCATTCATTTAGCATTAGACTCTCGTAAAATCAATAATGTTGAGGTTCATGCTAATAATGAACTTGAATTATCTCTGGATTTAATATCCTCTCGCCGATCTCAACAAATATTAATTAAGGCGCGAGATTACCTTGGGAATGCAGTTTCAAGAACGATTCAGGTGCAGGCTGCAGGTCCAGTCAAAATAAGATCAGCTTTAGTCGTGCCTAACCCGAATTATGGTAATGGAAACCTACAAGTTTCTTTTAATCGAGCTGTGCAGGCATACGATTTAGGATTGTATGATTCCTCAGGCAGTTTTATCAGTAGATTTTCTGGGGGAACTCTCAATGCTAACGGTCGCATATCACTTGAACCTTTATTAACCTCAGATCTTGCAAACGGAGTATATTTGTTAAAACTGAAGGTAACTGACTCTTCTAATAGAACTGATCGTAAGATAGTAAAATTTATAATTTTAAGGTAGTTTACTCTGGCATAAATCATCTAAATTACGCGTGGTTTTTGAAAACCTGACAGTCATTGATTAACTTCACGCATCTCAGTGACGAGGTTTTAATAAGTTTAGCTTACAAAATCTTGCTAAGAGTAAAAGGATTTCAATGAAAGTGCGCATCTGGGGAACCCGGGGCTCTACGCCTATTTCGTCTTTAGATTGCAGTACTTTTGGTGGAAATACGACTTGTGTAACTGTAACATCAAGAGATGGCGTTCGCGTAGTAATAGACTCCGGTACAGGAATTAGAGATTTGGGTAACCAGCTACTCGAAACTTTACCAGTTGAATTGCATTTGCTTTATACTCATTACCACTGGGATCATGTTCTAGGATTTCCTTTTTTTGTTCCTGCTTTTATTCCGGGGAATAAAATCAAAATTTACGGTCAGACTAAGAATGGTGTTTCCGTAAAAGATGTATTGGAAAAAAGATTAATGTCACCACCAAATTTTCCAGTAGCAATGGATGTTATGGGTGCTGATCTAGAATTTGTTGAATTATCTGAGCATGGTGAAATAGAGTTTGATGAAAACTTCAAGGTAAAATACGCTCCTCTGTTTCATCCAAATGGCGTTTTAGGTTTCCGATTTGAAGATTATGGAAAAGTGTTCACATTCCTTACTGATGTGGAGCATACATCGGAAATAGAGCCTGCAAATGAACCGCTTGAACTGTCTCGGAATGCTGAAGTTGTTGCCTATGATTGTCAATACACTCCAGATCAGTATTTGACGCGGGTTAATTGGGGACATTCGACCTATGAAGCGGGGCTGCGACTGGTTCAAAAAGCGAATGCTTCTAAATTGCTAATGATTCATCATGACCCTGCTCATAATGATCAGAAAATTCGTGATATGGAAGCGAATGCTAAATTAATAGCCGATAATATGGGGCTCCAAGTAGAAGCGGCTTATGAAGGTTTGGAATTTGAAATTTAAACTCTTAATGATTCTCTTCCTATCCTGTTGCGCATTGAATTGTTCGCAGGACATTTCTGAAAAGCTTTTCAGAAATGGAATGGGTGAATTACTATCTGCTACAGGTAATATTTCCGTGACTGGTGATCGAAATTCAAAAGAGAAAACAGATCGGATAATCTTTCAGAGCTCTAATATTAATGTGGGCAAGGATTCATTTGCACACTTTTACTTCAGAACGGGAATGTATTTAAAAAGCCGTGGAGAAAGCCGCTTTTCTGTAAGAAAACTTAAAGCAATGTCAATTATTTCACTACGCTTGGTGAATGGAGAAATACTTGTGTCTCTGCCCCGTAGTAAAAATGACTCATCTATAGGTCAGTGGCAGACTGAGATAGTAACACCATTGGGCGTTATAACAGTGAACTATGGAGACGCTTTAGTTTCTTTTGATGCTAAGGAGCAATTATTAAGAGTTTATAGTATGGACGGTAAGGCTCTTTTTCAGTTGGATAGTTTGCAGATATCGCTTACCCCTGGCGAAAAAGTGGTGGTTAGAGATTACAAAGTAAGGCCTAAATCGGATATTGCAGGCAGTGAAAATCGTATGATTTTTAGCTGGTATCGGCAGGGTGGTCTGTGGAGAATTCCTCCTTACTTGAACCAATTTTCACAGATAGGCGAAGATAAGCCAGTAGTTTTGAAAAGATTTCGCATCAATGGCTTAGATAGAGAGGAGTTTGTTAATCATCAAACGTTTTCACCTTCAGATTTAGTACTTGGAAGACTTAGAGTTGAGGGTTCCCTGGACAATAAATTACCCCATCAAGTCTTACAAATTAGCTTAAACAATGGACGCGATTATTATGATATGGAGTCGGGAGATAAGTTTGTATTAAAAGTTAAGCCTAAAGAGGGCCATTATCAATTACGTTTTAGGTTGAGAGATTTGCAAAGGTACTACGAGGTAGTGCATGACGACATTAATTTTTATTATCAACGAAAGGGTAATCAACAGATAATCACTGAATGGATGAACCAAGTACAAAATTTGTATCAGTCCAAGGACTCCTTACAATTAGCTAAACTTCTTGAAGAATGCGAATCATTACCTAAATCATTACGAGAGGATTTATCACAGGAATTCTTTAGGGTAACTTTCCAGAGACTATACCTTAGCTTGATAAAGTACAGAGAGTACGATGACAAGATTGTTGCTAATGTGAAGTTTAAGACTGTTCGAACATTAATGTCGAATAATGAGCCTATAATGCTGGAAGGTAGATTTCAAATTGTTTTCTCAAAGCAGGGTAATTCAGGTGTTTATGCCAAGCATATATCTGGTGAACTACCTTTTCTTAATAACTTAAAGAATAATAGACAAGATCGTAATGGTCCTAGAATATTAGGACCTTCTGTATTGCAGCTTCAAAGGTTTGGAAATACGTCTTTATCCTTCCAAGTCGAAGACGATTTAAGTACAGTTCAAGGTATAGAGTTTTTCGTAGATACAATAGGTCGCGATGGCAGTGGACAGGTTATTGTTCCTTTGGATGGTAATTTTGATGAAAGAATAGAAGAGGCCCAAATAATACTGAATACTAATTTCAGAGGTATCAGGTTATTTGTTCATGCTAGGGACCAGAGCGGTAACTGGGGTGACTTTTTCTCTGTTTCTCTAAGTCGCTAGTTATCGAAAGTTCTTAATTCAAGCCAGTTAGTCGACGATATACAAGTTGATTGCAAAAGGTTTTCGCAATTGTCATGGATGAAATAATGAAACTCAGGAAGAGTCTGCTTAAAGCTGGAATAATTACTTATGCTTTTTTAGCATCAATCTCAATGGCTATAGCAGGAGTTGAGTTTAATCGCAGTCTGGCTGAGCATCCTGTATTTTCGCCCCAGTTTGCAGCGTACCTGCAGAGTCGCGCTACTACGGAATATCAGCAGCAAATTGTTATTCGCATACTAGACCTCGAGGTTGAGATAGACCAAGCAAAAGAGATAATATCCCGAGTCCCTTTTTTAGAGGTAGATGAACGTTTACATCTTTTTAGATTGCTTGATAAACGGTACCAAAAGCAAATCGAGGAAGTGGAAAATGATTCTAAGGATGGTCGATTCGGTTTCATCAGTCTAGGCGAAGAGAGTGAGCGCCGAAAGATTCTCAAGAAATTCCTATTAACAAAAGTCAAGACGGAAGAGGATTATGAGCAACTTATAAGTTCATTTGACACGAATCTAAAAGTTCTAGACTTGTTTATGAATGCTCGAGATTTCAAATTTTTGAATGAAGATGATTTAAAGTTGGCTAAAAAGATAGCCCATGGTCAGCTTGAAGCTTACTTTAATCAGACAGTTAAAACTGCTGAGTATGCTCAGCAGCTTGAAATCAGCAGTGTGGATAGTACTGGGTTTACTTTAGACCTCGCAAAACAAGCCGGAGAATACGGTCGCTATAGACATCAATTTAGATCAGCTAGCACGTATAAGGGACATGAGATTTATGCGGAAGTAGCCGTCGAGGCCGGTAATCAATCGCTAAGAGGAGAGGATAACGGACAATTAGAGTATTTTAAACTTGAATGGAAAGGTGATAAAAGCGCATTTATTGTTGGAGATCAAATGCCAGATTTATCTTCAGCCGCCCTTAATAGAGAGATACGAGGATTATTGTGGTCACGTCAGATTGATGGGAAACAATTAAATGAATTGAGTGTTTTCGCTGGAGTAACTCCTGTAAGTATTCAAGAAGTTGATAGGCAATATGAAGAGTGGATTCGTAGTTTTGGATTTGCTTGGAACAAGGGTTGGAAAAATGGTAAAAGTATTGGAGCTTATTACATCAATGCTAAAGAAAACAGGACGCTTGGTGATCGCAATTCGCAAATAATAGGTCTAAATCATTCAGCGAGACTTTCTAGACAACTTTCCTTGTCAATGGATCTGAATCGTTCCTATGGTGACCAACTATTTGTTGGAGAAGGTGCCACTGGTGTGTCTTTCGGTTTAGATTACTTGCAAGATGAATTGAGCGCAGCTTTCGAAATGAAGCGTTTTGAAAGCAATTATTTCAGTCTTTTAGGTCAAGGGATTCCGGCAACTGTTGAAATGGATGCTCATGTGAGGAGATACGAGTCGTGGGGATCTTGGAGATTATTCGGTCATTTTATAGAGAATCAGCGACAGTTAAATGTTGTATCACTTGAGACTTTAAGACCGGGTTTTAATATTCATTTAAATAATTTTATGGGTCTAAATAATTTGCACGCTGACTATGGTTACGATGAGAGTCGCGAAGAATCGGAGGACCTGACGGTGCTTTTCGAAAGTAATAATCATTGGCTTCAGCTTAGTCGAACATTTCACCGTTTGAAATTCGATATGAGTATCAATTACAGAGAGTCCTTTGACAAAAATATAAGTCCACTGTCAGATAAGGAAAGCCAAGTACGGTTTGCCACCCATGGACATTTCTTGCTCAATGGTCGCGCTATTTCCCCTTTGATTGAATTATCAAGTCATAGGCAAGAGTTAATTAATGGTAGAGTTGATAATCGCCAACAAGGTGCGGTTCAACTTACATCCCAGATATTGAAACGTGGACAGGTTTTTTCACGTTATGATTTTTGGAAAAGTGATTCGGAATTACAGTTTCAGGATCAACAAGGTCAGTCATTTCAATTAAGTTTCGATTACCCTTTTTCGAGGGATTGGCATAGAAGTTTTAAGGTTGATTTCAATTGGGAAGAGCAAAAGTTAAATGATCAACTTAGTTTTGGTGCTTTTAATGAGTTAAAGTTGAGTTATAACAAACGCTTCTAACTTATCCCTCAGCGACTAATAATGTCATTAGAATCACCGCATATAAAAAACCTCAAAGAGTCAGCGACTTTGGCAATTAATGAACTTTGTATTTCTATGCAGCTTAGTGGTAAGCAAGTCTTTAAATTGGGACTGGGTCAATCGCCTTTTCCTGTTCCGGAAAGAATTATAGAGGAGCTTCGTAGTCACGCAGATGAAAAAGATTATCTTCCAGTAGCAGGTCTTACTGAACTTAGAACTGCAATTGCAGACCACTACAAGAACAAGAAAGACATATCTGTCAATGCGGAAAGAGTCTTAATAGGTCCCGGTAGCAAGGAATTATTGTTTCTTCTACAGTTGATTTATCAAAGCACAGTTATTTTACCTACACCTTGCTGGGTCTCCTATGGTCCCCAAGCAAACTTAGCCAAACGGCCGGTAAAAACAATTAATACAACATTTGCTAATGGGTGGATGATGCAGGCTGAGCAACTTGAAAAGTTGTGTGCTACTTTACCTACGGAAGAGCCTAAACTACTGATATTAAATTATCCGGGTAATCCGACTTCTACTAGTTATCCCTCTAGCCTACTTAAAGAGATTGCAAAGGTATGTAAACAAAATAACATCATTGTTTTATGTGACGAAATATATGCTGATCTTAGCTATCTAAATAAATATACATCGATGGCATCAGTTTACCCCGAGGGAACGATTATAAGTAGTGGGATTTCAAAATGGGCTGGTGCAGGTGGTTGGCGTCTAGGGTATATGATATTTCCTAAACAGCTTGAATTGCTCTTCAAAACTATGTGCGCGACAGCATCTGAAACTTACACTAGTGTTTGTGCGCCAGTACAATTTGCTGCTATCAAAGCTATGCAAGGTGGTTCAGATATACAGAAATATTTGAAAGCAAGTAGGTTTATTTTAAAGCAGCTTGGTGAACGATGTTCCTCCATTCTTAGAAATGCGGGAATAAAACTATATGATCCAACTGCGGGATTTTATCTATGGATTGATTTTAGTGATATTTATCACTGTAGGAAAAGGTTTAAGACGTCAAAGACTTTGTGTGAATCTCTTTTGTCAGAAACGGGAGTGGCAATCCTCCCAGGTGTAGAATTCATGAGAAGTTCTGAGGAGCTTACTGCACGATTGGCCTTGGTAGACTTCGATGGTTCGAGAGCTTTAGGTTCAGTCAGTGATTTGATGTTGTCTGATGCTAATGAATCTTGGAATATTGAAATGTTTTGTCCACGAGTAATTCGTGCTGTAGAGATAATAGCTAATTGGAGTAATGGGAAGCCCTATTATTAGGCCGTATTTTAGTATTTGGTGAAAGCCTTTTCGCGTAATTTATATAGGTTTGGGTGTCTGAGTTCAACTTCTTCTTGGTAAAATGTTACGGGATTCTCCCTGCCAACTACTCCAGAGTAAGGTGCTATATAAACTTGTGAAAAACCATTCGGGTTCAATGGATTTGACAGTCGACTGACAAAAACAATTTGAGACCCGTCTTGACTGATTTGTGCGTAATGTCTAACAGGGTTTTCTTTAAGTAAAACTCTAGTCTGAAAGCCGAGGCTGGTAGGGTTGGAACTTTGAAGATAATATAGGTTGTTACCATTGTTAGTACGTAGCTTGTCGTACAGAATAGCGTTAGATCGGGGATCCCAGCTTAGATCAAGTTCGATAAATTGATCGTTGGTAATTTGAATCACCTGAAATTTATCCATTCTTTCAATTTCGTTAATAGTAAAGCGATTTCGAAATTCTACAGTTTCTCTATTTACATCTGCTGGAGATAAGTAAATATCCCATCCCTGATCTCCGCAAGTACGGCCACATACGGTTGGTCGTTGTGCTGTGCAACCTGTAGGGCGAGCTGAAAAAGCAATTTGGTTGCCAGACCTAGACCATACGGGATCCTTCATTTCCACGGGACATTCTGCTGGAAAGTTAAGTGCATCTAAAAAGCTTATTTGATTATAATTGTCGGGGTTCCCATAGCTTGTTCCCGCAACACCTTGTTGGTCAAAAACCATTGCACAGTCACTGTAATCTATTCCTAAATCGAACGATCCGTCTCCGTCACAGAATTGATCTATGGTATTAAGGCAAGTCTGTATGCCGCCTAAATTGTCGAAACAGCTAACGTTAAAATAGCGGTTGAGTAAATTACGAAACTGAGCTACAGCTAATAGGTTATTGCCAGTTAGGGTAATTGGATTAAAGCCCATTGGAAGCACTGGTATACTTGGTAATACCTCGGGAGGATCTTCCCCTTGCGGTAGCGCCACTTGCTCATTGCGCTCCTGCATTTTCAATACTATTTTGTTTGAATTCAGATTACGTAAAATAAGTCGTCCATCTCGAATCAATTGACGAGATATAAATACGCTTGAAGTTTGAGCGGCATCTGCAATATATACTTGTCCGTTTTGTAAGTAGCTAAAGCGACTCCCATCGGGCGAATAACTTGGGTTTGTACTATCAAAAGAGGGGTCTTCCACTAATGTGAAAATCTCATTAGATTCTAAGTTTAGTCGATAAACCTTAAATCTTGCACCTTGTTCCTGAGCAGAAAAAATTAATTCATTAGGGTTCAAAGGATGCCAGTCCATCTTTCCATATCCAATAAAATTCTGACTGATCCCATCCACCAAAAGAGAATAGAATTCTGGTGTTTTTTTGTCTTGAAGCTTCTTGGTCAAAAAAAAGTTGCTCTCAGAAAAACTGAGATCATTTTGATTGCGATCAGTGGTGCCGAAGGTCATGTCCACGCTAACAAAATCAGTGGTTAATGTGCTTACATAGGAAGAAGCTGTATACTCGCCTTTCCGAGCTAATATCTGAAATTCACCTCGACCCACATCCTCAAATATGAAATTCCCATCGTTATCCGAATGAACTTCTACGAATCCCGGTAAAATTTGCACGCTAGCTTGCTGTACAAATTGACCTTCATCTGCATTAAATAACGATCCAAAAACTAAGGCACTACTTAAATTTGTATCAGCAGGTTGACGGTTTTCTAGGCTATCTTTACCGCATCCAGTAAATAAATTGAACAGAAGTAGGCCCAGTAGTATGCAGAATATTACTCTGAGACGATTCCTATACATGATTTTTTAATCGGAGAAATTTTATTATTTAATGATTCAGAATTTGACTTTAATGAGCATTTTTTTTATATTGCGACCCCTTATATTAAGCCATTTTCAGGAATTTCCATGACTCGCTCGGTGATCGAGAGGCTCGGTTCGCGATTTGTGCCCTGAAAAGACCAACCAAAAGGAGAGAAAATGTTAGCAAAAATTTCTATTAAAAATTTGCTGGAAGCCGGTGTTCATTTTGGCCATCAAACACGTAAATGGGATCCTCGCATGGCTCCTTATATCTATACTTCCAGACATGGTATCCATGTACTAGACCTTCAGAAGACAGTGCGTTTACTGGGTGAAGCTTGTGAAGCAATCAAGAAAGTTGCCAGTAAAGGTGGACGAATTTTATTCGTTTCCACGAAACGCCAAGCGCAGGAGATTGTAAAGGAAGGCGCTGAGCGCGCTGGAGTGAACTATGTAAATTTCCGTTGGTTGGGTGGGTTTCTAACTAACTTTAAGACAATTCGCCAACGTATCAGTCACTTAAAAAAATTGGAGCGCATGGTTGAAAATGGTGACATGGATCTACTGGGAAAGAAGGAGCGAGCTAAGCGTATGCGCGAGCTAGCAAATCTAGGACGTAACCTCAATGGAATTCGTGATATGGAAGATGTGCCTGATATGGTATTCATGGTAGATCCAAGTAAAGAACGTATCGCGGTAGACGAATGTCACAAATTAGGTATTCCAATTGTTGCAATAACAGACTCCAATTGTAATCCAGAAAAAATAGATTACGTAATACCAGGTAATGACGATGCGATTCGATCAATTAAAGTGATAGTCAACTACCTAACGGATGCGATCATCGAGGGTACCGAAGCTAATCGGGCTACCCAAGAAAAAGAAGAAGTGAATATTAACTAATCAGTTTTGCATTGTTAAAAGGAGCAAAGCATGAGTATAACGGCTGCAGATGTAAAAGCACTGCGTGAAAAAACGGGTGCAGGAATGATGGATTGTAAGAAGGCTCTTACCAAAGTGGGCGGAGACCAAGATAAGGCAGTAGAGTATCTTCGTAAGGAAGGTTTGGCTTCTGCTGGAAAAAAGGCTGGTCGAATCGCAGCGGAAGGTGCCGTGGTAGCAGAGATTAGTTCTGACGCTAAGGTTGGATCTTTATTAGAGCTAAATTGTGAAACGGACTTCGTCGGTAAAACAGCGGATTTTCAGAATTTGGCTAAGTCATTGACAGAACTAGTAAGAGATCACAATCCAGCAGACCTAAATGCGTTTTTGGCTCTAAATTTTGGCACGGGTACTGTAGATAATCTTATACAGGCCTCAATAGCTAAGATCGGAGAAAAAATTACTCCAAGACGATTTGTGCGATACGAAGTGAATAACGGCGTTGTACACTCTTACATTCACGGGGGTGGATCAATCGGTGTTCTACTGGCATTGGAAGTTTCTGATGAATCTGTAACATCCAGCGATAAATTCAAGGAATTGTTTGCAGATTTAGCAATGCATATCGCAGCGGCTGCTCCAACTTATCTGAAGCGAGAGGAAGTTCCCTCTAGCGAGACGGATAAGGAAATAGATATTTACAAAGAGCAGTTACGTAAAGAAGGTAAGCCTGAGGGAATGTTGGAAAAGATTTCACAAGGTAAGATTAACAAATATTACCAAGAGGTATGTTTGTTGGAGCAGCCTTTTGTTAAAGAAACGAAGCTTAAAATTAAGCAACTGCTACAAAACGTAGGTAAAGAGCTTGGTACAGAGATTAGTATTCCAAGCTTTAGTCGTTTTGTACTCGGTGAAGGTATCGAGAAGAAGCAGGAAGACTTCGCTGCTGAAGTTGCTGCGGCAGTTCAAGGTTAAATTCATAGTTTGCGGGCCTTCGGGCCCGTTTTTTTTTGTCCGAAAGATCAAAAGATGCGTCGAGTATTGTTAAAAATCAGCGGAGAGGCTTTAGGTGGGTCAGAGGGTACCGGTATTCAAGCCGAAGTTATACGTTCTGTTGCTCATCAAGTTAAAGCTGTACTTCAATCGGGTATCCAAGTTGGGATGGTAGTGGGAGGCGGAAATATTTTCCGTGGTGTGCAAGGTACTGCAACTGGCATAAAGCGTGTACCAGGTGATTTCATGGGAATGTTGGCCACCATTATTAATGCCGTAGCGGTACAGAATATATTTGCAGATTCAGGGGTTAAGGCTCAGGTGATGACGCCTTTCAGACTTCAAGAATATGTTCAACTGCACAACGTTGAAAAAGCGCTCGATTATATGGCGGATGGTCAAGTTGTTTTGTTTGCAGGTGGAGCAGGTCATCCGTTTTTTACTACAGATCCAGCCGCCGCTTTGCGAGCCAGTGAGATTGATGCTGATTTACTTATTAAGGCGACCAAAGTAAATGGAGTTTACGATCGAGATCCAATGAAATTCAGTGATGCTGTATTTTATGATCAGTTAACATTTCAGCAGGTGCTAAAGGACGAGTTAAGAATAATGGATTTGGCTGCCATTGCTATGTGCATGGATAGTCAAATACCTATACGAGTGGTTAACATTTTTGAAGATGATAATATTTTGAAAATCTGTCAAGGTGAATCAGTCGGAACCTTGATTCATCAGGAGGACTAAATATGGATGTTGAGGAATTAGTACTTGAAGCAGAGGATAAGATGGATTCAGCTGTGGAGGCTCTTATAGACTCGTTACAAACACTAAGAACTGGTAGAGCTAACCCTATGATTGTTGATAAGATCCGCGTGGATAGTTATGGAGCGATGAGCCCGATTAAGGCTGTTGCGTCCTTATCTGTTCCCGAACCACGTATTTTGATGATACAGCCATGGGATAAATCTATGCTAGCACCCATAGAAAAGGCAATTATGACAAGTGATTTGGGCATTATGCCTGCCAGTGATGGAAATGTGATTCGCTTGACTATGCCTGAAATGACTGAAGATCGGCGTAAAGATTTGGTTAAGGTTGCCAAAGGTAGAGCAGAAGATGGAAGAGTTTCCGTGCGTAATGCCCGTCGTGATGCAAATACTGCATTAAAAAAAATGGAGAAGGACAAAGAGCTTACCGAAGATGAATCTAAGAAGTTTCAAAAGACTATTCAGGATAAAACTGATGCTTACATTGGTAAGATTGACGAAATCCTTCAGTCAAAAGAAAAAGATATCATGGAAGTGTAGCTTCGTTCTGCACAAGGAAATTGTTTGAGTTCATCAGGATTAACAAGCGAAGCAATGC
>MDTD01177970.1_pt1 | contig 23920 bp, 23 predicted proteins | sample 811221 | NCBI WGS metagenome assembly MDTD01 (sample SAMN05326646, study PRJNA326480) | marine metagenome | isolation source: seawater | place: Pacific Ocean: South West | collected 2011 | reverse complement strand
TATTGGTGGTGGAGGTAAAACTATAATTGGAAATAATTGTTTATTTATGATTTCATCTCATATAGCTCACGATTGTCAAGTAGGCAATAATGTCATAATTGCAAACAATGTTCCTTTAGGAGGCCATGTTATTATTGAAGATGATGTTGTTATTGGTGGAAATTCTGCTGTACAACAATTTACAAGAATAGGTAAAATGGCAATGATTGGAGGAATGACAGGCGTGTTACACGATGTTATTCCTTATGGATTATCTACAGGAAATAGAAATTCTCTGCAGGGATTAAATTTAATAGGTTTGAGAAGAGCAAAATTTGAGAATAGCGATATTTTAGGTCTTAGCGATGCGTATAAAAAGATATTTGCAAATAAAAATATTAATGAAAATATAAACAAATTAAATGGTTTGTTTCAAGAAAATCCACTAGTTAAAAATGTAATAGAATTTATCAATAAAGATAAAAAAAGATCTATTTGCACACCATTTTCATAATATGATAGGACTAATTTTCGGCGATACTGATTTTCCAAATAAAATACTTAAAACAGTAAAAAGAAGAAAAATAAAACATTTAATAATAGATTTAACCAAATCTAATAAATTTAAAAATAATAATAAATCATATTCAGTTTCTATAGGCCAATTTGGCAAAATTATTAAAATTCTTAAAGAGAATAATTGTAAAAAAGTTTTATTTGCTGGAAAAGTGAATAAGCCAAACTTCTCCAGATTAAAACTTGATTTTAAAGGTATACTTTATACTCCAAGAATAATTAAAGCGGCTAAGCTTGGCGATGCTGCAATTTTGAAAGAGATAATAAAAATACTAGCCCAAAATAAGATTAAAACTGAAAATTCACTTAAATTCAATCCTGAACTTACACTTAAAAAAGGTAATTATTCAAAGATTAAGCCTAGTAATAAGGATCAATCAGATATCAAAAAAGCTATTACAATACTTAATAATTTAAAACAGTATAATTATAGTCAAGGAGTGGTGGTCAGAAATACAAAAGTTGTTTCAATAGAGGGAAATGGCGGAACAAACAAAATGTTACAAAAAAGCAGAAGTAAAAAATTTAGAAATCATGGAGTTTTAGTTAAGTTTCCAAAAAAAAAACAAGATCTTAAAGTAGACTTACCAACTATTGGATTAAAAACGTTTAAACAAGTTAAGATAGCCGGGTTAAAAGGTATTGTTGTAAAAAGTAAACAGCATGTATTTTTAGATAAAAATAAATGTATTAGCTTTGCTAATAAAAACAGAATCTTTATCTCGGTCAAATGAAAAAAATTTTTATATTAACTGGTGAACCTTCAGGAGACAAATTGGCATCAACTGTAGTTGTAAAACTCAAACAAAAACACTCTGATATAGAATTTTTAAGTGTTGGAGGTTCTCATTTAAACAAACTAGGTATAAAATCAATATATGATCTTAAAGAAATAACATATATTGGTTTTACAAGTGTTTTCTTTAATTTATTCAAAATAAGAAATAAAATAAATGAAACTGTTAGAAAAATAATTTTGTTTAAACCTGATATTTTATTCAGTGTAGACAGTCCAGATTTCACCCTTAGAGTTGCTGAAAAAGTAAAAAGTATTAACCCTAATATCAAAACAATACATTATGTTGCACCTCAGGTATGGGTATGGAGAGAAGGTAGAGTTAAAAATTTTAAAAAGTTTTTAGATCATATATTGTTATTATTTAATTTTGAAAAAAAATACTTTGATAATGAAAATATTAAAAACACTTTTGTTGGTCATCCATTAATTGAAAATAAAGAAAACATTAAAACAAATCTATCAAGTCTAATTGATGATAATAAAAAAATTATATCTTTATTCGCTGGAAGTAGAAATTCAGAAACAACTATACTTTTACCAATTCTATTTGATTTTATCAAATTAATGAATGAAAAATTTAGTAAATATAATTTTGTTTTTCATGCGACTGATCAAAACAAAGATTTAATCAAAGATGAAATAAAAAAAATAAATTTTCATAATGTTGAAGTGATTTCAGATGAAAAGATCAAATTAGAAATATTGACTAAATCTATATTTGCCGTAGTTAAATCTGGTACAGTCTCTCTTGAAATTTGTAATGCAAAAGTTCCTTCTATAATCATCTATAAAATGAATTTTATAAATTTCTATATTGTAAGGTTTTTAGTAAAGGTTAAATTTGCAAATATAATTAATATTATTAATCAAAAAGAAATAATTCCTGAATTGATTCAAAAAGAATGTAATTCAGCAGAAATTTTTAGAACTGTTGTATATTTTTTAAAAAATCCACAGCTTATGAAAAAACAAATCAAAGATGTAGATAATACACTAAATGATATTAAATCAAAAACGTCGTCATCTTCCGAGGCCTCAGCAGTTGTTTCAAGCTATCTTAGTACTTAGTCGTTTTAAAACTTCATCCTTTCCAAGGGATAAAATAATGTCATATATCCCTGGTCCAAATTTTGAACCAGTAAGGGCTATTCTTAATGGCTGTCCAACTCCTTTAAAATTTGTTTCGTGAGACTTTATGAGCCCATTTACTATTGGTTCTAAGATCTCCCTAGAAGGTAGATCTATTTTTTCATATTGAGCACTAAAATCGGAAATTACTTGCTTTGCTTTATCATCAATTAATTTAACGTCATCCTTATTAAAATTGACCATATCTTTTATAATATATTGACCATTATTAAATATATCTTCCAAAGTTTTTGCTTTATTTTTTAAAAAATTAAGTGATTTTTTGATCTTATCTTTTTTGTCAGACTTAATTTCAGTTTTATATAATTTGCAATATTCATCTAATTGATAGAATAAATCTTTTTCATCAATATTTTTAATATAGTACTCATTCATTGACAATATTCTGCCCATATCAATTTTAGAAGGAGATTTTCCGATACCCTCTAAATTAAAAAATTTTATACTTTCATCTAAAGTAAATATTTCTTTGTCTTTATAAGACCATCCTAATCTTAAGAGATAATTTCTAAGAGCATCTGGCATAATACCAATTTTGGAATAATCGTCTAATGTAGAAGCCAGATCTCGCTTTGATAGTTTCTTTCCTTCAATTGTATGTATCAATGGTATGTGAGCAAACGAGGGCAAATTCCATTTCATTGCTTGATAAATTTGTATTTGTTTGAATGTGTTTATTTTATGATCATCACCTCTAATAATATGTGTAATATTCATTTGATGATCATCTACAGACGCTGATAAATTATAAGTAGGAGTACCATCATTTCTTAAAATAATAAAATCCTCAATTGTATTATTTTCAATTTTAACATCACCTTGAACCAAATCATTCAATACTGATGTTCCGTCAATCTTACTTTTAAATCTTATGACAGGTTTAATATTTTTGGGAATATTAGTTTCATTTTTATCTCTCCATTTTCTATCATAAATATATGGAATTTTTTTATGTCTTGCCCTTTTTTTTTGTTCTTCTATTTCTTCGTTTGAACAATAACATTTATATGCGTGACCATCCTTAAGAAGTTGATTTGCAACTTTTATGTGATCTTCAATTCTTTCGGATTGTATATATTCTTTTCCATCGTAGTTGATACCAATCCACTTAAGAGATTTTATTATTTGATCCTTATACTCATTTTTAGATCTTTCTTTATCAGTATCCTCTACCCTTAAATAAAATTTACCATTTTGATTTTTGGAGTATAACCAATTAAATAAAGATGTTCTAACACCACCAATATGCAGTGCGCCAGTAGGCGAGGGAGCAAATCTTGTTGCTACTTTTTTCATTGAAATTTTTTTAGACTATTTTACTAGAAGTTTCTATATAAAGATACTAAAACACCTTGTACTTTAACTCTATCTGGGCCAAAAATTTTAGTTTCATAGTTCTTATTTGCACTTTCAAGCGCTATGACTTTCCCTTTTTTTCTTATTCTTTTAAGCATAGCTTCATGCTCATCAATCAAAGCAACAACTATTTTTCCATTATCTGCTGTATCTGTTCGTCTTATAATAACTGTATCTCCCTCATTAATTCCAGCTTCAATCATAGAATCACCTTGAACTTTTAGACCAAAGTAATCACCATTTTTTTCCAAATTATTTGGCAATGGTATTCTAGAAACCTCATTTTGAATAGCTTCAACAGGCGTTCCAGCTGCAATTTTACCTAATACTGGCACTTCCATTTCATCAGATATAGATTTTTCCTCATCTAACCCACCTTTGATCACACTTGGTGAAAAACTATTATAAATATCGTTTGCTGATGCAGTTTCTGGTAATTTGATTACTTCTAATGCTCTTGCTTTGTGAGCCAGTCTTTTTATAAAACCTCTTTCTTCTAGTGCACTAATTAATCTATGAATTCCTGATTTTGATTTAAGATTTAAAGACTCTTTCATTTCCTCATACGAAGGAGATACGCCAGAGCTTCTCAACTTCTTGTTGATAAATAAAAGCAGGTTTTTTTGTTTTTTTGTTAACATAGGAACAAATATCGTACAAAATATGTTCTACAAAAGTTCTCTATATTTCACAATAGCTAAAAAAACTTGTAAAATAAGGTATTATTTAACTAAAGAACGGAAAAAATAGAATTATTATCTAGATCATTCAAAAGTGATTCACCAATTAAAAAGGTTTTAATAGATGTTTTGTTTGAAAGCTTCAGCAGTTCTTCTTTTGTTTTAATTCCACTCTCAGAAATTAATGGACCAGGGTGATTAACTAAAACATCGTGAATATCAAAAGTTGTATTTATATCAGTTTTTAAAGTTTTTAGATTTCTATTATTTATACCAATTAAAGCATCTTTAAATCTTAAAGCATGTTTTGCTTCTTCAACAGTATGCACTTCAACAATTATCGACATATTTAATTTAATTGCTTCGTTATATAAATCCTCAGCAAGTTTATCACTAACACCAGCCAATATAATTAATATTGCATCAGCACCATAACTTTTTGCTAAAGGTACTTGGAATTTATCTACAAAAAAGTCTTTACATAAAATTGGCAAATTAACTTTTTGTTTAATTTTACTTATATGTATTAGGCTTCCTAAAAAAAAATCTTCTTCAGTTAGAACCGATAAACAAGTAGCTTTGTTAGTATTATATATATTAGCTATTTTAACAGGATTATAATCTTTGATAATAACACCCGCTGAAGGGCTAGCTTTTTTAATTTCAGCAATAATTGAAAATTTTTCTTCTTTTATATTTTTTTCTATTTTTTTTTTAAAATTAGTAAATGTTTTATTTGTACTTATTAATTCATCTAATGATTCTAGTGAAATAATTTTTTTTAAATTTACTATTTTTTCGATTTTCTTATTTATAATTTTTTCTAGAATATTTTCAGCCATTTTGAATTTTTTCTAAATGTTTAATAACTTTATTTGATAAAATATGTTCTCTTGCTGCATTATATGCTTCAGCGAAATTTTGATGATTTCCATTTACTATTAATCCAGCAGCAGCGTTTAAGCAAACAGCTTTAGAAAAATCGTTATCATCACCTTTAAAAATATTAATTATTTTATTTGCATTAAATTGCGCATCATCACCAATTAGATTATCAAATTTTTCTGCATTTATTTCCAACTTTAAAGGGTCAATAACAATTTCAGATATTTTTTTATTTTTTAATTGAATTACATTTGTTTTAGCATATGGTGAAATCTCGTCTAAACCATCTTCACTATTTACAATCCATGCAAATTTAATATCTAAACTATTTAAAGCATTTGCAAATATTTTTAAGAGTTTTTTATCAAAGACACCAACAACTTGTCTCTTTACTAAAGCAGGGCTACTTAATGGTCCAATCATATTAAATATGGTTCTTTTTCCGATTTTCTTTCTAGTTGGACCAACAAATCTCATTGCACTATGGTAATTAGGTGCAAACATAAAACCGAAATTATTTTTATTAATTTGAGTTTCCATATCTTTTGGTTCTAAATCTATCTTTATATTTAAAGCTTCCAAAACGTCACCTGATCCACACTTAGAGGATACAGCTTTATTTCCATGTTTTGCTACTTTTACACCCATGCTAGATAACAATAGTGCTGATGCAGTTGATATATTAAGAGTATTCTTACCATCTCCACCAGTCCCGCAAGTATCAATACAATCATTTACACTAACTCTTTTGGATTTTTCTCTCAAAATATAAACACCACCAGCAACTTCATCTGATGTTTCGCCTTTTGATGACAACATAGTTAAAAAATCATATATTTCTTGTTTATTCGCTTTACCTTCCATTAATAATTTAAATACAGACTTGCTCTCCTCAAAAGATAAACTTTGTTTTTTTCTAATTTTATCGATAAAATTAATCATTTGAGTCATAATTTATAAAGTTTCTTAATATTTTTATCCCTACTTTTGTTTTGATACTTTCAGGATGAAACTGAACTCCGTGAATATTATGTATTTTGTGTTGTATGCCCATAATTAAACCATCATTTGTTTCAGCAGTTATTTCGAGATCATCCGATAATGTTTTTTTATCTATTATTAAGCTATGATACCTTGTTGCTTCAAAATATTTTGGAAGGTTTCTTAATATTCCAATTTTTTTTGATATAATTTTACTTGTTTTGCCATGCATTAAATCTTTTGCTTGTATAATTTTTGAATCAAAAACTTGTCCTATAATTTGATGACCTAAACAAACACCAAGAATTGGAATTTTTTTATAAAGGGATTTTACTATTTTAAGACAATTTCCAGCTTGATTTGGATTACCCGGTCCAGGCGAGATAACAATTTTATTATATTTGCTTTTTAGAATTTCTTTTTGTGTAATCTTATCATTTCTAACAACATCAACTTTACATTTTAAAGATGATAAATAATGGTATAAGTTAAACGTAAAACTATCGTAATTATCTATTAATAAAATCTTCATTACTTTAAAGCATTAATCAAGGCTTTTGCTTTATTAATTGTTTCATTATATTCTTTTAATGGATTACTGTCCGCAACTATTCCTGCGCCAGCTTGAACATAAAATCTATTATTTTTCACTAAAGCCGTCCTTAAAGCAATACATGTATCAAATTCACCATTCGCAGAAAAATATCCAATTCCTCCAGCATATACTTTTCTTTTACTTTTTTCTAATTCATCTATTATTTGCATAGCTCTAATTTTAGGTGCACCAGATACTGTTCCTGCTGGAAAACCTGACAATAATGATTTAAATCTGGTATATTCTTTATTATGTTCACCTTCAACGTTAGATACAATATGCATAACATGTGAATATTTCTCTATAATAAATTTTTCTGTAACTTTCACTGTGTTTATATTTGATACTTTGCCAGTATCATTTCTTCCTAAATCTAATAGCATTAAATGTTCAGAAATTTCTTTCTTGTCATTTAGTAAATCTTTCTCAAAGTATTTGTCTTCTTTAAAATTTTTACCTCTTGGACGTGTACCTGCTATTGGTCTTATCGTAATTTTGTTCTCTCTCAGTCTGACTAAAATTTCTGGACTAGCACCAATAATTTGAAAGTCTTTAAAATTAAAGAAATACATGAATGGTGAAGGATTTATAATTCTCAATTTTTTATAAATTTCTAATGGTGGTTTGCTTAATTTAGCTTCAAACCTTTGACTTAAGACAACTTGGAAAATATCACCTTTTTTGATGTATTCTTTTGCTTTTTTAACATTTTTAATAAATTTATTTTTTGAAATATTAGATTTTAAAAATTTATATTGTTTTGACTTATTCTTAACATGCCTCTCATAATTTGACAAAAAAAGATTAAACTCTATGGATTTTTTAATTTCTTTATACTTGATTTTGTAGTTTTTAACTTTTTCGTCAGAAAAAAAATTATAAATATAAAAAATTTTATTTTCTATATTATCATGGATGATTAATTCTCTGGGCCTTAATATTCTTGCATCAGGAAGTTTTAAATCATCAATACACTTATCGGGAATATTTTCTATATATCTTATAATATCATATGAGAAATAACCTGAAATCAATGCGCTTATATTAGGAAGCTCTTTTGGGATATTAAATTTGAATTTTTCAACAATTCTCTCTATAATATTTACAGGTTTACCTATTATTTTTTTTTTTTTATCATTTTTTAATATGTAACTTTTGTTATTATTAAATTCCCATATTTTATCAGGATTTTTTCCAAAAATTGTGTACCTACCTTTGAACTTCCCTTTTTCTACAGACTCAAAAATAAAACTATTTTCTTCTGTTAGAAAATTATTTATTAAATTTTCAATTATTTTTTTATTATTATTTTTTAATATTATATAAAGAATTTGATTTTTTTTCTTTATATGATTTTTTTTAAATTTTTCTAAATTAATATTTAGCATTATTTAAAATAATTCATTACTCTTTCTAATGTATTTTGGTTTATTTCTACATTATATTTTTTATTTAGTAATTTATCATATGTTAAACTGATATTATTTTTTAAATTAAAATTTGATTTCAAACTATACTTTTTTATATCTTTGTTATTATCATTATAATTTTTATATTCAAAATTTACTATCTTTGTTAGATAAACTTTTTTATCATTATCTACAATAAGTAAAAAATTATTCTCAGGTACAGTGTAAAGCATCTTTAATGAGTCAATATTTAAAAATGAATTATCGTCTTTTGATTTAATTTTTAATTTAAATATATTTTTATCTTCTACAGCGATTGCTTTAAAATCTGAATTATTAAATTGATTTTTTTCAATTTTTCTTAATAATTTTTTATTATACTCAAATTTATCTTTTTTAATTTTGTTTTCTTCTACTTCTTTATAAAATATTTCATCATCTAGTCCTGGTAATTTTTTATTTAAATTTTCAATTTTAAATAATAAAAAATAATCTTCCTTGTCTATTAACGATAATTTTTCATTATTTCTATTTTTATATATTTCATCTAAAACATCATCGTCATTTTCTTTAAAATAATAATTACTTATTTTATCTAATTTTATTTTATATTTCTTGGCTACTTCCTCTATGTTACCATCATTAAATATATCATTCTCAATATCGTCTATTTTTTTAAAAAAATCTGTATTGAATTCGTTTGTATCTATTAGATTTGATGGCAAAATTTTAGCGAATGTAGCATCTATATAATCTTTTTCAAACTTTGATACGTTTTTCTCTATGTGACTTTCTAATTCCATTAGACTAAATTTTTTTTTATATAATTTTTCTAAATTTATATACTCAATATTTATTATTTTTGTTTCCTCAAGGTAGTAGCTTTTAGTTAAAAATCTTGGACTTCTTATGCCTCCGCTAACATAATTAAATAATTCGTTTTGAAGATTGTTAGTTTTAATTTCTTGTTCATATGATGTTGCAGAAAAATTATTTTCTAATAAAAATTTTTCATATTTAATTCTAGAAAATTTATTTTCTTCATCATGAAATTTTTTATCATTTTTTAAAATATTGGTTAGATTTTTATCAGAAATTTTAACCCCTAAATCTTCTATTTCCATGTCTAAAATTTTTAAAGAAATTATTTCTGAAAGTATTTGATTCATAGTATTATCATCAATATTATTTTTTAGATCATTCGGGTTAATTTTAAGTTTATTTAAGAAATTAAAAAAATTATCAGTTGATATATTTTCATTATTTATTTTAGCAATATTATTTGACTTTCCACTAGTAAAAACACTTCCCATTCCCCAGAAAACAAATGGAACAATTATAATTGCTATTAAAACCCCCGAAAATTTTGATTTAGAGAAATTTCTTAATTTAGCAAGCATTGTTTAATGTTTTAAGTTGATTATAAAAAACAAACCTATAAATTAAATTACACGTAATGACAAACACTAATATTTATTTTATTGCAAACTGGAAAATGTTTGGTGATTTGACATCAATAAACACAATAAATAACGTGATAAAATTGTCAAAAAACAAAAAATTTAAAAAAGCTAAAATAGTTTACTGTCCACCTTATACTCTTCTCAATGAATTTTTTAAAAAAATAAAAAATACAAATATTTCAATAGGTGCACAAGATTGTCATGAAGTGCAAGAATTTGGTGCATTTACTGGAGGTATTAGCGCATCCCAATTAAAACAGGTTGGTGTAAATTACGTTATTCTCGGTCATTCTGAAAGAAGAGCCGCTGGAGACACAAATAAAAAAATCAATAAAAAAATTATTTCTGCACTTAAAAAAAAATTAAATATCATATTATGTGTTGGAGAGAATTTAAAAGAGAGAAAAAAAGGTATTTCATTTAATGTTGTAAAAAAACAATTAGACAATTGTTTAAAGCAAGTTAAAAACTTAAAACCAGTTTTGATTGCATATGAACCAATATGGTCAATTGGCACAGGCAAGATCTTAAATATAAGTGATTTGAATTTAATAATAAAACAAATTCGTATTTACCTAAATAAAAAATCTAAAAACAAAAACATAAAAATACTTTATGGAGGATCAGTAAATCCAAAAAATATTTTAGATTTAAAAAAAGTTAGTAACATAAATGGTTTCTTAATAGGAAATTCGTCTCAAAAACAAAATATATTTGTTGATATAATAAAAAAAAGCATTATTTAAATCTGATGGAAAATATTTTACTAATATTAAATATCATATTAGCATTTATTCTGGTAATATTGGTTTTATTGCAAAAATCAGAGGGAGGCGCTTTAGGAATTGGAGTGTCTCAAGACAATTTTATGTTCTCGAGATCCGCTGGCAATTTTATGACAAAAGCAACAGCAATAGTAGCAACTTTATTCATTATTTGCAGTTTATCGTTAACGATTCTATCCAGAGAAAATGTGACATCATCAGGCTCTGTTTTAGATAAAATAGAGGAAAATAACGATGAAACTCCTAAATTACCTGAATAGAATTATATTCTTTTAATTTTCTTGATTTAAGTTTATAAAATAATTCCATGGCGCGATATATATTCGTAACAGGCGGCGTGGTATCTTCCTTAGGCAAAGGACTATCTTCTGCATCATTAGCTTATCTTTTAAAATCTCAAGGTTTTAAAGTCAGACTCAGAAAAATGGATCCTTATTTAAATGTAGATCCAGGCACAATGAGTCCTTTTCAACATGGTGAGGTTTTTGTAACTGATGATGGAGCCGAAACAGATTTGGACTTAGGACATTACGAAAGATTTACAAATATATCTGCTAAAAAAACTGATAACATAACAACCGGAAAAATTTACAGCGATATAATAAGAGATGAGAGAATTGGAAAATTCTTGGGTAAAACAGTACAGGTAATTCCGCATGTTACAAATAGAATTAAAGAATTTATAAAAAACGATATTAAAGACGAAGATTTTGTAATATGTGAAATTGGTGGGACAGTTGGAGATATAGAAAGTCTCCCATTTTTAGAGGCAATAAGACAATTTTCAAACGAAATTGGAGCAAGCAAAAGTTTGTTTGTTCATTTAACATTAGTTCCATATCTTAAATCATCTGATGAAATAAAAACAAAACCAACTCAACATTCTGTTAAAGAATTAAGAAGCATTGGTATACAACCAAATATTATTATTTGCAGATGTGAAAAATCTATTTCAATAGAACAAAGAAAAAAAATATCTTTGTTTTGTAATTTATCTATGGATAATGTTATAGAAACCGTTGATGTTAAAACTATTTATGAAGCACCAATAAGTTTTTATAATCAAAAACTTGATAAAATAGTTTTGAAATATTTTAAAATTAAACCTAAAAAAAAAGTAAACTTAATTCCTTGGAAAAAAATAACTAAAATTGTTTTGAATGAAAAAAAAGAGATAAATATTGCAATTATAGGTAAATATGTAGAGTTAAAAGATGCTTACAAATCTTTAGATGAGGCATTAATTCATGGAGGTATTAACAATAATATAAGAGTTAATTTAATAAGAATAGAGTCTGATAAAATTAAATCGAGTATAATAAATAAAAAACTAAATAGAATCTCTGGTTTACTTATTCCAGGAGGATTTGGTAAAAGAGGTACTGAAGGTAAAATTAATGCAATCAATTATGCGAGGTTAAATAATATTCCTTTTCTAGGAATATGTTTTGGTATGCAAATGGCTGTTATTGAATTCGCAAGAAATGTTTTAAAAATTAAAAACGCTGGATCTACAGAGATAGATAAAAGTTGTTTCCCAATAATAGGTCTCATAAATGAATGGTATAAAAATGGTTTCACATATAAAGGATCAGTCAAAGATCTAGGCGGAACAATGCGTTTAGGATCTTATCCAGCAAAATTAGGACATAATTCTTTAATAAAAAGAATTTATAAATCTTCATTAATATATGAAAGACATAGACATAGATACGAAGTTAATTCAAATTTGAAAAATAAATTTGAGAAAAAAGGATTAATATTTTCAGGCATGTCACCAGATAATAGATTACCAGAGATAATAGAACTAAAAAATCATAAATGGTTTATTGGTGTTCAGTTTCACCCAGAATTTAAATCTAGACCATTTCAACCTCATCCATTATTCTCATCTTTTATAAATGCAGCAAAAAAACATGAAACATAAAATAATAAATTGTAATAATTTTGAAATTTCCAACGATAAAAGAATTACTTTAATATCAGGGCCATGTCAGCTAGAAACAGAACAGCATGCAATTGATATTGCTGGATATATTAAGGAAATATCATTAAAATATAAATTTAATTACATTTTTAAGTCTTCATTTGATAAAGCAAATCGAACAAGTATTTCTGGAAAAAGGGGAATAGGACTAGAAAAATCTTTAAAAATTTTTGAAAAAATAAAAAAAGATTTAAATATTCCTGTATTAACCGACGTACATAATGAAGACCAATGCTCAATTATATCAAATTCTGTAGATATAATTCAAATACCTGCATTTTTGTGCAGACAAACAGATCTTTTAATTGCTGCTGCTAAAACAAATAAAATTATAAATATAAAGAAGGGACAATTTTTAGCTCCGTGGGATATGATAAATGTTACTAAAAAAATTTCTGATCATGGAAATGAAAAAATTTTAGTCACTGAAAGAGGTGTAAGTTTCGGATATAATACTCTTATTTCTGACATGAGAGCATTGCCTGAAATGGCAAAAAATGGATATCCAGTTGTTTTTGATGCCACTCATTCTGTTCAAAAACCTGGTGGACAAGGAAATAAAAGTGGAGGTCAAAGAGAATTTATTGAGCACTTATCCAAAGCAGCAGTTGCGATAGGTGTAGCTGCATTATTTATAGAAACACATCAAGATCCTGACAATGCTCCATCTGATGGACCAAATATGCTAGATATAAATAAACTTGATAAGTTAATGAATAAAATTATCAAAATAGATAATTTAATTAAAAATAATGAGTAAAATAAAAAAAATAATAGGACGACAAGTTTTTGATAGTAGAGGAAATCCAACTATTGAGGTTGAAATATATTCAAAAAAAACAAGTGCTAAAGCTATAAGTCCTTCAGGAGCATCAACAGGAACTTTTGAGGCTTTTGAAAAAAGAGATTCTAAGAATAAAAAATATTTGGGCAAAAGTGTATTCAAACCAGTTAAATTTGTTAATGAATTGATATCTAAGAAGCTTCGCAATGTAAGTGTTCATAATCAAGAAGTAATAGACAATATTTTAATTAGGCTTGATGGCACTAAACAAAAAAAAAGACTTGGAGCTAATACTATATTGGCTGTATCAATGGCAGCAAAAAAATTGTCTGCAAAAATACAAAAAAAACCGCTTTATAAAACTTTTTTTGTAAAAAAAAATTTTAAATTACCTTTTCCTTTAATGAATATTTTAAATGGAGGTGCACATGCAAATAATAATCTTCAAATCCAAGAGTTTATGATAAGACCTGATAAAGCAAAAACTTTCTCGGAGGCTTTAAGAATTTGTTTTTTAATTATAAATAATTTAAGAAAATTAATAAAAAAAATGGGACATTCCACTTCAGTCGGTGATGAAGGTGGATTTGCACCAATGATAAATAAAAATGAATTAGCTTTAGATTTAATATTAAAAGCAATCAGTAAATCTGGTTATAAAAACGGCAGAGATGTTTCAATTTGTCTTGATGTGGCTGCTAACGAACTATTTAAAAAAAATAAATATTCCATTCATTCTAAAAACTTTATATCAGTTGACTCAACAATAAAAAAATATTTAAAATTAATAAAAAAATACAAAATAAAGTCTATTGAAGATCCATTTTCAGAAAATGATTGGCAAGCTTGGAGCAAATTTGTAAGTTTAAATCCAGATGATATTCAGATTATTGGAGACGATTTATATGTAACAAATTTAGAGAGATTAAAAATTGGTTTTCTACGACAATCTTCAAATGCAATTCTTATCAAATTAAATCAAATCGGAACAGTAACCGAAACTTTGGAAGTAATTAAATTTGCTCAATCAATAGGATTTAATACAATCATATCTCACAGATCTGGTGAAAGCGAAGATACATTTATAGCAGATCTTGCAGTAGGAACAAATTCTAATCAAATAAAAACTGGTTCACTATCAAGATCAGAGAGGGTTGCTAAATATAATCAGTTACTTAGAATCGAGGAAGATTTAAAAAAAAACACAAATATGAATAATTTATAGATGTTAGAAAAAGTAAAAAAAAATTATATTTTATTAATTGGTTCTTTTTTGATAATTTATTTTATATTTAATGCAATAGGTGGCGATAGAGGCCTATTTTCATACTATAAAAAGAAGAATGAAATCAAAATAATCGAAAAAAATAGTAATAACTTACAAGATAAAATTAAAGATTTAGAATTCAAAAATTCACTAATTACAGAAAAATTTGATTTAGACTACATAGAGATCTTAATACGAGACAAATTTGTTTATGGTAAAAGTGGTGAAGATATTTATATATTTAAAAATGACAATAATTAGACATCCTGAAAAAATAAATAAAAAACCAAGCCCAATCAAAAAAAAACCTGTGTGGATTAGATCAAAGATACTTAATAGTAAGGAATTTTTTATAACTAAACAAATCGTTAATCAAAATAATTTAAAAACCGTTTGCCAAGAAGCTAATTGCCCAAATATAACTGAATGTTGGAGTAAAAGACATGCAACATTTTTAATTATGGGAGAAATATGTACAAGAGCCTGTGCTTTTTGCGACGTAATAACGGGAAAACCAAAACATTTGGATCCTATGGAACCCTTAAAAATATCAAATGCTGTAAAAAAACTAAATTTAAAACATGTAGTGATTACATCTGTTAATAGAGATGATTTAAAGGATGGTGGATCAGCTCATTTTAAAGAGGTAATAATTCAAACAAAAAAACATAACCCTAATACAACAATAGAAATTTTAACACCTGATTTTTTAAGAAAAGGGAATTCTTTTAAAGATGTAATATTGGCAAATCCAGACGTATTTAATCATAATATTGAAACTGTACCATCGTTGTACAGAGCGGTAAGACCAGGATCTAGATATTTTTCTTCTTTAGAATTATTAAAAAATGTAAAAAAATATAATAAAAATATTTTTACTAAATCAGGTTTAATGGTCGGTTTTGGCGAAACGAAAAATGAGCTAATTCAAGTGATGGAAGATTTAAGATCTGCAGAGGTAGATTTTTTAACAATAGGACAGTATTTGCAACCTTCAATTAAACATTTTCCACTATCAAGATATTACACTCCACAAGAATTTAATGAATTAAAATCAATAGCTTTATCTAAAGGATTTTTACTAGTTTCGTCTTCTCCGCTTACAAGATCATCTTATCATGCAGATGAAGATTTCAATATATTAAAAAATAATAGGAATAAAGTAGCTAATGCCAAAAGCATCAGTTAAAAGATTAATTAATAAAGAAAAAGATAAGTTAATAGATTTTGTTTTAGATATTAATAAATATCCCGAATTCATACCTTTTTGTGAGAGCTCTAAAATTTTCAAAAAAGATGAAAATGAAGAATTGATCCACATTATTGCAGACTTGACTATAGGAAAAGGTCCTTTTAAGGATACTTTTAAGAGTGATGTAAATTTTTTTAAAAAAAAAGATGAAATAATAGTAAAAAATATCGGTGGACCACTTAACTATCTCGAAAATAAATGGAAATTTTATGAAAAAAATAAAATTACAGAAGTAAATTTTGAAATTAATTTTGAGATTAAAAATAAATTTTTAAATATTTTAATGACAAAATCTTTTTCTTATGGATTAGAAAAAATTGCTGATGCATTTCAAAAAAGAGCAGAAAGTCTATGATTACTTATAAAATATTTTAAAATCAAATTATTTTAAAAATCAATTTGATAGCTTCATTTACAGTTTTTTTTTGAATCTCCAATCTTTTTTTACTTTTAAAAAGATTTTTTTTAATAATAATTTTTTTTCCTTTTTTTATGCCTATAAATACCAATCCGACAGGTTTTAACTTTGTTCCTCCTTTGGGACCTGCGATGCCAGTAATAGAAATATTAATATTTGATTTACTTATTCTGCTTAAATTTTTAACCATTGAAATACACGTTTCACGGCTCACAGCTCCAAAATTATTAATTATATTTTGTGGGACTGATAGTATTTTTGTTTTTGAATTGTTAGAATAGGTTACTAGTCCCATATCAAAAATTTTAGATGAACCAGAGACTTTTGTTATTGAACTAGATAGAAGTCCGCCTGTGCATGACTCCGCTAAAGATATTTTCAATCTTTTCTTTATTAGCAATTTTACAATATTTTTAGAAGAAATAATCATGAAAAAATGGTCATGTATAGTACTAAAATAACAACAACATATAATCCAGCACACACGTCATCCATAACAACACCGAAACCATTCTTGAAGTTTTTATCATAATAACTTACTGGATAAGGTTTTATAATATCGAATAATCTAAATAATATAAACATAATAAAATAAATTGTTAAAGTCTGTGTAAAAGTATTTTCATTAGAATGGCCAACTTCATATAAACATATTGGTATAGACTGACCAACAAACTCATCTATAACAATTTCTTTAGGATCTTTATTTTCTTTTTCTTTTATAAATATATTTATGCTAAAAATTGAAACGATAAAAATTATTATTATTATAAATAGAACATAATTAGCTTGTATATTTAGAAAGTTAAAAACAAATAAAAGTATCAAAACTGTGATTAATGAAGCAATACTTCCAGGTATTCTACTAATGTTACCTATTCCAAACATCGTTACAAATAAATAATTTATTTTTTTAATCATATTTAATTACAGAAGTAATAACCTCACAAGCGATAGCTTTTTCTTTACCAATTAATCCTAATTTTTCTGTGGTCTTGCCTTTGATATTTATTTTTTTTTCTTCAATTTTACAAATATTTGATATCAATTTTGTCATTTTTTTTTTATATTTTTTTATCTTCGGTTCTTGAGTTATTATATTTATATCCATATTATTAATTTCAATATTATTATCACTTGCTTCCTTAATAATTTTATTTAAAATAACCGTAGATCTAATATTTTTAAATTTTATATTATTATCAGGAAACTTTTCGCCAATATCACCTTTTTTACAGGCACCTAAAATCGAATCAGTTATAGCATGTAGTACAGGGTCTCCATCTGAATGTCCTAAAGTACCATATTTAGATTTTATTAACAAACCACCCAAGTATAGTTTTTTTCCAATTACTAATCTGTGAACATCAAATCCTATGCCATAAAATATTTTATTATCCTTTTCATTAATATTACGCGTAATCTTAATATTCCTTAAATCACCATTAATATATTTAATTTTATCGTTATTTTTTATGACTAAAGAACATTCATCAGTAATTTTATTATTATTATCTTTGGATAGTTTATAAATATATTTGTAATTAAAGCATTGTGGAGTTTGAGTTAAATAAATATTTTTTCTATTTAAGTTAATTGATTTATTATTAATTCTATATTTCACTGAGTCATCGGTTTTAATATAAGGAACAACTGCATTATTATTTTTAATATATTTATTTAATTTTTTAAGAAGTTTTATGGTTAGATTTGGTCTAGCAGCATCATGTATAAAAACATTTTTAATCTTTTTTTTTTTTAAAAATTCCAATGCGTTTAAAGATGAGTCTTGTCGTCTTCGACCACCAATAATAATTTTTACTTTTTTACCAAATTTATATTTTTTTATAAAATTTTTATGATTTTTATTTATAACTATAATAACTTTTTTAAAAAGATTTGACTTTTTTGCTGCATTTAAAGAATGCTCAATCATTAAATTGCCCTTATAATTCGAGAATTGTTTAGGGGTTTTAGATCTAAATCTGCTACTTTTTCCTGCTGCAAGTATTATAAAACAATTATTCATCTATTAATTATTATTTTTTAATATAATTTTACTTTATGCTAGCATTCATAAAAAGAAATATTTTTGTTTTAATAATTTTCATAATTACACTAATTTTGGGGTTTGTAACATTTTTAACCTTTATTGATAAAAGTTTTATAAGTTTAACCGAAAAAAATCTTAATTATTTATTAATAACAAACATTCTACTTTTAATATTTTTTTTTACCGTAATATTTATTGAAACTAAAAATTCTTTACAGCAAAATATAAATGTTAGAGGATCAATATCTAATAGAAAGTATATTTTATTTTTCTCATTATTTACTTTAATACCGTCAATTTTAATTTCTATTTTTTCATTATTTTTATTCTCTTTTGCTTTAGAAAAATATTTTGATAATAAAATAACCACAGCAGTAAATAATTCTTATGAGATAGCAAAAAAATATGTATCGGAAAAAAGAAATAAAGTAGAAACAGATATTATCTTAGTAGCTTATGATATTGATAAAAATGAAAATTTTTTAAAAAATAAAAAAAATTTTCAAAATTTTATAAATAATCAAAGAATTTTAAGAAACCTAGATCAAATACATATTATAAATAATAAGAAAGAAATAATATTATCTTCCTCTAAAACGGGATATTTACCTGTTGAAGATAAAGCTTTAAAAATGGTTTTAAATGAGAATAGACCATTAAAAATAATAAATGCATTTGAAAATAAATCTGCAGCAATTATTAAATTACCAAAATATAATAATACTTTTCTTTATGTTGTTAAGTTTCTTGACGAAGATATTTCTAAATATTTAAGAGAATCTGAAGAAGCGCTGAATTTTTATTATACAGTAGATGATAAAAATTTAGGTATAAAAATTTCTTTTGCATTAATTTATATTATAACAGTTGCTTTACTATTATTCCTATCTATAACAATTGCAATTAAATTTTCATCTAGGTTTTTTATATCCATAAATAATTTAATTTCTGCATCTAATGAAATTGGAAATGGAAACTTAAATATAAAAGTTCCAAATATAAAAGCTGATAAAGAAATTGAACTTTTAAATAAAAATTTTAACGCAATGATTACAAGACTAAGATATCAGCAGGATAAGTTATTAATTAACGAACGTCATGAGGCTTGGGACAGTGTAGCGAGAAAATTAGCTCACGAAATTAAAAATCCTTTAACACCAATCCAGCTTACTATTGATAACCTTCGTAGTAAATATGGAGAGATGATTAAAAACGATTTGAAAGATAGATATAATACAAATTTAAATATTATCACAAATCAAATTAAACAAATTGAAAATTTAGTTAATGAATTTTCAGATTTTGCTCGTATGCCAAAACCTTTAATAAAACAAAATAATATTATTAAAATAATAGAGAACAATATTAGACTTTTGGGAAAAGTTAATAATAATATTAAAATTAATTTTACTAATAAAACTAATAAAGAAATTTATTTTCAATGTGACTCAGAGCAAATTACTCGTGCTATATTTAACTTAATAAAAAATTCAATTGAGAGCATAAACATAAAATCTCAGAAAATTGTTGATTTTAAAGGATTAATAGATGTAGAAATTGACAAAAGAAAAGATTATATAGATATTATTATCCTAGATAATGGTATTGGATTTGCGAATTTAAGTAATAAAGATTTAATTAAACCGTATTATACGACAAAAAAAAATGGTTCTGGTTTAGGTTTAGCAATTGTAAATAAAATAATAATTGATCATAATGGATCACTAAAACTCTCTAATACAAGCAATGGTGCAAAAATAGAAATTATTTTTTCAAATTAATGTCAGTAGAAATTTTAATAATAGACGACAATTCAGAAATAAGACAAATCTTAGAGGAGATATTATCTGAAACAGGTTTTAAAACTAGGTTAGCTGCAAATTATAATCAAGCATTAGGTGAAATTGATAAAAAATTGCCAGATGTAGCCATAATAGATGTAAAACTGGATAAAAGTGAAAATGACGGAATAGAATTATTAAATCATATTAAAACTAAAAACAAAGATATACCTGTTATTATTATCTCAGGGCATGCAAATATAGAAATGGCAGTAAAATCGTTAAAATCTGGAGCATTTGAATTTATTCAAAAACCATTTGATAGAAACAGATTAGTTAATTTTGTCAATCGTGCAGCTGAAAATGTAAAGCTTAAAAATGAAAATAAGAATTTAAAATATAAATTATTCCAGTCTTTTGATTTAATTGGCAATAGTCAAAATATCATATCTATAAAAGATCAAATAAACAAACTTTCAATTTCTGATAGTAGAATTTTTATTAATGGACCAACAGGTTCTGGTAAAGAATTAGTAGCGAGAAAAATACACAAAAAATCAAAAAGATCCGATGGACCTTTTGTAATATTAAATGGTGCATTATTAGATATTAGAAAATATGAGGAAGAATTATTTGGAGAAGAAAAACAAGACGGATCAATTTCTTATGGTGCATTAGAGAAAGCATCTGGTGGATTTTTGTTGATTGATGAGGTTACTGAAATACCCTTAGAAACTCAGTCAAAGATTCTTAGAGTTGTAGTTGACCAAAAATTTAAAAGGATAAATGGAAATCACGATATAAATGTTGATGTAAGAATTATTTGTTCAACAAGTAAAGATATAAAAACAGAAATATTAGAAGGAAATTTTAGAGAAGATCTTTATCATAGACTAAATGTTTTTAGTATAAATATTAATCCTTTAAATCAAAGAGTAGAAGACATTCCTCTATTAACTAAATACTTCATTAAAGAAATTTGTAAAAATTATAATCGTAAAGAATTCTTTATATCCGATAATAATTATTTACTTAATTATAATTGGCCGGGTAATGTACGGGAATTACGAAATTTAATTGAAAGAATAGCCATATTAGACTCTAATGGAGACGAAAATAAAATTTTAGACATAATAAAAGAATCTCTATCTAAGTCCAATGATGATAGTTTCTCAATTGCAGAAAATTTGTCTGTTCCTTTGAGGGAGGCGAGAGAAAATTTCGAAAAAGAATATCTTACAACACAATTAAAAAAATTTGGTGGCAATATATCTAAAACTGCAAAATTTGTTGGAATGGAAAGATCAGCTTTACATAGGAAATTAAAGTTATTAGGAGTTAAGGATTTAAATTAAATGAATATTATTATATGTGGTGCTGGCAGAGTAGGTTACACCATTTCAAAAATTTTGACTGAGCAGGATCATTCAGTAACGATAATTGATCAGTCTAGTGAAGATATACAGAAAATAAACGAAACTTTAGATATAAAGGGAATTGTTGGTAAAGCGACTTCACCTACAATATTAGAAAAAGCAAATGTTAAAGAGGCAGATATGATTATTGCTGTTACAAGAAATGATGAAATAAATATGTTAATTTGTCAAATAGCATTTTCATTGTTTAAAGTTCCAAAAAAAATTGCAAGAATTAGATCACAAGAATTTTTGCAGCCGGACTTTTCATCATTATTTAGCAAAGAAAATATCCCTATTGATTACATTATATCGCCCGAAATGGAGATTGCTAAATCTATTCAAAGAAAATTAGAAGCTCCTGGAGCTTTAGATAATATTCCTTTCGCAGATAATAAAATTAGATTACTAGAGATTCTTGTTGGAGAAAATTGTAATTTAGTAAATACAAAGTTAAACGAAATAACAAAAAAAAATCCTAACATTAATGCAAATATTTTAGGAGTAATTAGGAATGACAAGTTTATGGTTTTAAAAAAGAATGATACCATGAATATAAATGATAAAGCTTATGTGATTATAAACGCTTCACAAATGAAAGATACTTTAAAAGCATTTGGTCATAATGAAGAAATTTCGAACAAAATTTTAATAATTGGTGGAGGAAATATTGGGTTTAACTTAGCAAAAAATTTAGAAGAGTCTATTGAAACTATTAGAATTAAAGTGATTGAAAAAAATAAAGATCGTGCAGAATTTATAGCAAACGAATTAAATAACACCATTGTTATAAATGGCAATGGTTTAGACGAGAATATTCTAGAGGAGGCAAATTTAAACGAAGTAGAAACAGTTCTTGCATTAACAAATGATGATGAAGATAATTTAATGGCAAGTGTTTTAGTAGAAAAATTTTCTAAAGATAACAAAAGAACAATGGCATTAATTAATAAACCAAATTATTCATTATTACAGAATTCATTAAAAATAGATGATTTAATTGACCCAAGAATGGATACAGTTTCAACTATATTGAAACATGTTCATAAAGGGACGATTGAAACTGCATATACAATATTAAATGGTGAATATGAGGTTATAGAGGCTGATATCATAGAAACTTCTGAATTGATCAATAAAGAAATAAAAAATTCTGATTTGCCTGATGAAATTAGAATAGGAGCAATTTTAAGAAATAATGAAATACTTATACCAAGATCTAATACAAAGTTTGAAAAAGGTGATACAGTCGTTTTTTTGTCTAATAGAGAGCAGATACCATTAGTAGAAAAAATATTTAGGATTAGCTCAATCTAAATATGTATAAAAACAGTTTAGTCTATTTAGGTGGATTTCTATTGTTATTATCTATTCTTTCATTTTTTAATATTTTATATTCTTATTATTTTAATTTATACTTAAGTTTAAAAAGCTATTTTTTTCCACTGATTATATCATTGTTATTAGGTCTTTTTTTTATCATATATAAATTTGATAACTTTAAACTTAATTCAATTAATAAAATTTTTTTTGTAATTACAGGGTATTTCATTTTTCCAATTATTATATCTCTTCCTTATTATTTAAGCATTTATAACATATCATTTTTAAACAGTTATTTTGAGGCTGTTTCAGGCTTTACGTCTACAGGCTTTTCTATATTTAATAATATAAAACATATAGATCAAAGTTTAATTATATGGAGATCTACATCTCAATGGATAGGAGGATTATATTTTCTATTTTCAATAATAGTTTTAATTGACGTTTTCGATAAAAACTTAAAAAATTCATTGACTAATTTTTTATCATTTAATTCTTCAGAATTTTTAAAGCAGTTAATAAAGGTTTTTATTTTATATATTGTACTTACAATTGTAATTTTCTTACTTTTAAAACTAATTAATTTTAGAAACTTTGATGCATTTAACTTTTCACTTACTATAATTTCATCTGGTGGATTTAAACCAGTAAATGATATTAATTATATTTTAAATAAAGATTATAAAATTATTATATTTTCAATTACACTTTTATTCTCTTTTTTTAGTATTTTTTTTACTTACAATATTCTATTTTACAAAAAAAGAAATTTAAATTTTTTCACAGAAGATTTCTATTTAATTGTTTATTTTATTATTTTAATTTTTTTGTTTTTTATTTTCTTCAATGAAAATAATTTTTCATATATTTTTTTATCAATATGTAGCTCAATATCGAATATAGGCATTTATTTCACCAGTGAAGAAACAAATCTATATTTCTTATATTTTTTAATGGTAATTATTGGAGGATCTTTTTTTTCT
>MDTD01165972.1_pt1 | contig 23927 bp, 14 predicted proteins | sample 811221 | NCBI WGS metagenome assembly MDTD01 (sample SAMN05326646, study PRJNA326480) | marine metagenome | isolation source: seawater | place: Pacific Ocean: South West | collected 2011 | reverse complement strand
CGACAAGATCCCTTTGCATGATTTGACTGGTTTGCAGGCTGCGATACAAGAGGTTGAGGCGGCTCTTGGCGAGGAGGGTCGAGTGCTGGTTCGCTATTCAGGTACGGAGCCTAAATTGCGTTTATTGGTCGAAGGTCCGACGTTGTTTGAGGTTGAACAGGCGTTAAAAAGCCTTGAAATCGCGGCGCGGCAGGAGCTCTCTGTAATTGATAGTTGACCCCCCGCACTTTCGCGCGCGTAAATATACTTTTTATATACCATGGAAGAAGTTGCCCTAAAAGATCTCGATACCCGTCTACAAAAGCAGATTGAAAATGCACGTAAAGCGGTTGATAAAAACCCCAGCTACGCAGTCGATATTTTGATTAATATTGTGAGCCGTAATGTGGCATGCTTAGAAGCTCGAAAGATTTTGCGCCAAGCACAGCAACGTGCGACTAAGGGTAAGACGAAGGGCTTGGGTGGCTTGTTGTCGAAAGTGACGAGCATTCCATTTTCGATGGGGAGTGAGTCGAAGATCAAGAAGGATCCTAAGAAGGCGATCGATTCTGCGGAGCAGATGCTAAATTCGAACCCTGACAATGTGGTCGGGCATAAGATTTTGGGAGCTGCCGCCGAGGCCCTGGAGCTCTATTCGACGGCTGTATTTGCTTATGAGTCGGTTCGGAAATTAGAGCCAAATAATACCGAGAATATAAAGTCTTTAATGACTGTTCATATCAAAACCGGTAACAGCGAAGAAGCGATTCGTATTGGTGAGGCTGCTTATCGAGCCAACCCTTCCGATGACGAAGTGCAGACTTTGATTAAAAAAGCCTCGGTTGAACAGACCATGGAAAAGGGCAAGTGGGAGGAAGATAAGAGCTTTCGTGATAAGCTCAAAGATGAAGATGAATCTCAAAAGCTGGAGCAGGCAGGGCGTGCTAAGACTGGTGATGCCGCGCTTCATTCTCTGATCGAAGAGGCAAAGAAGGGAGTCGCGGAGACTCCAGATAACATGAATTTCTATCGTGAGATTGCGGCTAATTACCGTAAGCTTGGCGATTACGACAGCGCCTTGGAGTGGGTCGCAAAGGCTCGCGAGTTGGAAGCGGGGCGTGCAGACGTTACACTTGAGCGCTTGGTCGGCACATTGAAGGGCGAGAAGATGCAAAAGGCGATCGCCGCAGTTGAAGCTCGTTTAGAAGCGGATGTGGAGAATGAAGCTGCGAAGGCAGAGCTTGAGAAGCTTAAAGCCGAAGAGCGCGCATTCCGCCGTGAGCAGTGTGAAGATTTGGTCCAGCGCTACCCGAATGAATATAGCTATCGCTATGAACTGGGTGAACTGTATTTTGAGGATGGTGAAACAGATCTAGCGATTAAGGAGCTTCAGATGGCTCAACGTAGTCCAAAGGTTCGTGTCGGTGCGCTCATTCTTTTGGGCAAGGCTTATCTGGTTAAGGGCTTCCATGACTTGGCGGCTGAGCAACTCACATTAGCCAAATCCGAGATTCCTGGTATGACAGATCAGAAGAAAGATGTGCTTTACGAGCTGGGCTCTGCTTATGAGCAGCAAGGTGATATGGACCGCGCGATGATTGAGTTTAAGGCGCTCTATGGGGCGGATATCTCTTATCGTGACGTCGCTCAGAAGATTGACGATTTTTATTCCAGCAAGTAGCTCCCGAGCAGCTTAATGTCTTGGCTCCGCGCTAGTGGATGATGGGGCTTGTGCTCTATTGTGGGGCCTCATCTCTGGCTGGTTGGGAATCTTGCTTGAAGATGAGTTGCTGGCTAGCTGTGGACTGGGGGCTGTCGTTTGTTCTGTTCTAAGGGGAGCTGAATCTTGGCTCTAGCCTAGGGGCTTCAAGTGGGGCTGGGGGGTATTTGTTTGTAAAGCTTTGATCGCTTATTTGTAAATATCTTTTAATTAAGAGTTTTGAGTTGCATGAGTGAGGCTTTTTACTTGCTCACGTCATTTGGCCACGCAATCTTTCGTTGAGTGTTTTCTTCCCTATTCATTACGAAATTTCTATTGATTGCAGTGTGGGCGCTATCCCTTGGGGGCGGCTTTTATTGCTTCAAATTCACTACACTGTAACAGTATGCTTAACCCCAAGACTAAAGGCCTCTTTGTCGATGTTTCGGAATTTTCGATTTTAGCCGCGAGAACTTCTGGTTATAAGATTCCGATAGTGATTGAAGAATTGGCGGAGTTTCCTCTGAGTGCGGAGGATAGTTCAGTCGAGATACGTGATTTCTTTGAGCAGTTAGTTGATTTTAAGGGCGGAGGCTACTTCGTTTCACGAACTGGGGTTTACCCTGAAGGGCGCTTCGTTCGCTTTTATGAAGCCGAGTCCGCGAATAAGGCTAAGGACTTGAACTTCCTCTCTGGCATCTTGCAGTCTGAGTTTAATGTAGATCCTGCGGTCAACACCGTTGCGATTTTAAATGCGCGCGATGGTTCTGACTATGATCCGCAAACTAGTCTGAGTAAGCGTCTCGTGTTTTGTGGCGCCCCTGCGCAAGCCTTTCAAGATGCTCAGGATCGTTTACTAGACTGCGGTATCTACCCTGAGCGTTTAGAGCTCTCCACCGTCACGACTTTAGGGGGCGTCAGTGATTATGCGCATTTTAATGAAATCAAGTCTCCCATTCTTTGTTTCGAGCTCACCTCGCAAAGTGCTAATATATTCATCATTAATCAAGGTCAGGTGGATGTTGCGCGTCCAGTGCCCTTTGGCTTAGACAGCATTTATCCTTTATTGCAGCGAGAATTGGGCCTTAAAGACGAGACCTCTGCTAGGAATCTCTTTTTCTCTAACACTTTTGATTTCGCTGAGATGGGCCCAAAGTTGCTACGACGTTTGACTAAAGAATTACAAGCTTCGACGGGTTTTTACGAAGTGCAGACGGGCCAGACGATTGAGAAGGTTTTTATCAGTGTGCTGCCGCAAAATTTGGCTTGGGTCTCTAAAACGGTTTCCGATTCGCTTGGCTTGGACATTTTGCAGCCCAATTTAGAAAAATGGCTCGAAGGGCTTAAGGTCACTTTAGGTGAGGGGGTTGAGGTTTCAAACCTCGGGCCGCGTTGGATGGGCTTATTTAGTTTGATGGGAGAGTTCCATTTAAGAGAGGAGGGCGAGAGTGAGTAGAAACCAAAAAGAAATCCAGCCATTCTGGCGCCCGAATTTTGTCAATCAGTCGGAATTGCCCGACATTAAAGTCGTTCGGACTGACTTTATTATTAACTTTGTCGCCATCACCGTGGCGCTGTGTGTGGCCTTTTTTCTCTTACAGCGTGAATACCGCTCTTATACTTTAGCTAAGACAATCGAGCAAATGGAACAACAGATTCGTGTTGCTGAAGCGGATGATGCTGAGAACCTTAAGTTGAGTGAGGCGTTTCGAAAGTCCGCCCAGTATGTCATTGAAGTTGAGCAGTTCTTCGAGTCTCCACTGCTCGTCCATGAGTTGCTTTATGGCCTGTCTCTGATTAAGCCTGAAGACTTGATTTTTAAATCGGTCGCTTTGAACGAGTCGATTTCAAAAGTAGGCTCTAAGAACGTAGTTGTTTACAATCTTGTGATTAATGGAAGCGCTAAGAATTTAACGGTTCTAGACGAATTTAAGAATATTTTAGAGGAAGATGAGTTGCTGCAAATCTCGGGCTTCGACCTCGAAATCGATGAAACTCTGCAGGGGCGTGATGAAAAGACTGGAATTTTCCCGTATCGTCTAGCGGTGAAACTGATGCCTAAGCAAAAGAAGTCTTCGGCCAGTAAAAAAGAAAAGGATGCATCATGAAGTCCGAGAATAAATTGATTCGTATCTTCAAGGATTATCCTTTGGCGGTCGTGTGTTTCGCTGTGATTCTTATGTGTACTGCCGCCATTTTCTTGCGTGGTGGTACGACGATCGAATTAACCGCTCAAGAAAATGATTTAACGGCACGCATCCGAACCATTGATCAAAACGTTAAGAATGCTAAAGACTTAAAGGAAGAGGTGAATGAGGTGCAGCGACTCGTTGATGAGATTCAAGCACGGCTCTTTAACCGTAATGAGCGAGCCATTAATATTAACTTCTTCTATGCGCTAGAGAATCGGCTGAATGTTCGTATTTCAAATATCGCCCAAATGCCGGCGGGAAATCCTATCTATGAAAAAGGAGGGCCACGAGCACTGAAATTACATTCAACCATAGGTTACAGCATGTCGCTGAATGGTACTTTTGAGGATATTTTAGAATTTATGTATGAACTTCACCGCGTGGATCGTTTGATTCGAGTCGCTGATTTTCAAGTGGCCGATGCGAGTCGCAATGGGACTCAAAATACTCTGGATGCACGCCTACGAGTGATCGTTTTGGCAGAAAATGAATAATACTCTGATCCCATGAAACTATCTATAAATACTCTGTCGACTACGCTACTCGCGCTTCTGCTGACGCAGGGTCTACATGCTAAATCTGAGATTAAACTTACAGGGCGCAAGGATTTGGTGTTGAGCGTGGAGAGTCGTACGATGGTTTTAAATGTGGGGAAAACTCATTTGTCTGAGAAGGACGAAGCCTTTTATAACGTGGCTGCAAATGCGGACAGCCCCTTTGTGTTTGAGCAGCCTATCGTGCCGATTGAACGTGGAGCGGATGCGGTGCAGGAGCCAGTTGAAGAGGTTGTCATCAATTATGATGATGCTTCTGTGCTACGTGTGGTAGCGAAAAACTTTTCCCAACAGGTGCGCGGCACTCTTGCGCGAGGGAGTCAGAGTTTTCTTCAATTGACCGGTGGTAATTTGGTCCCACAGGGAACCCGTTTTCCCGTTAGTTTGCCGCAGGCTCAAGCGCAGGCTTTTACGGTGACTATAGCCGAAATCAATAGTGATTCGTACACCCTGAAACTAGGAGCCGCGACTCAAGTCGTTTACATCAATGCCAGTAGTTCAGGTGCAGGAGCGATCAAAATGGATCCCTAGTTCAGTCGGCATTCTTCCATCTATTTCTTAATTTTAAATTTATACTCACCACATTCTTCGAACAGTCTGGCCCAAACGTCCTATGAAAAAGCACACACTCTACACCTTATGGCTTCTCGCTCCGATTGCACTCTGTGCACAGGCAGAAGAGGAGGCTATGGTTGAAATTGATCTATCTGATGTCATTGTGGTGGAAGATACATCCGATCAAGACAGTACTTCTGAGGCGGCCCCCGTCGCCGTTCCGGCCCCGGTTACAGTTTCGGTCCCGGTTACAGTCCCAGCACCTGTGGCTGAAGAGGCGGAGGTGGTTGAAATCCCAGAAGATCCCATAGCAGGAGCGAGTATTGATGTGGAGACTCCTATTATACCAGAGGTGACTGAGAGCTTGCCGACCGATACCGAAATCGTGTTGGAGATTCCTGGCCAGGAGGCAAGTGCCCCGGGAGAAGCTTCTATGTCGAGCGAAGAAACCATATCGGTTGATTTTCCAGATGAGGATGTGCGCACGATCTTGCGTAATGTGGCGGATCTATTTGAGCTCAATCTTGTGATTCCAGATAGTTTAATCGGGCGCACTTCAATCAAGTTACGCAACATTACTTGGCGTCAGGCTTTCGAGGTGGTGCTTGAGCCGCTCGGGTATACCTATGTCGAGGATCGTAACATTATTCGTATCAAGAGCCTAGCGGAGTTGACTATGGAGCCTGTCGATACGCACGTCTTTGTCGCCAATTATGCACGCGCTGAAGAGCTGCGCAGCTCGATTGAACCTCTAATTGATAATGCCGCTGGTGGACGCATTCAGGTAGATATTCGCAGTAATGCACTCGTGATTACAGAGCGTCCTTCGCGCATGGGAAAAATTCAAGAGATTATCGAGCGCCTCGACCGGGCTACCGATCAAGTGATGATCGAATCGAAATTTATCGAAGTAACCAACACAGACAGTAAGAACCTTGGGGTCAATTGGGCTTCATTGAGTGGTTACAGTGCCTCAGCGGGACCTTTTCAGCGTGAATGGTCACGCTCTCGTGCCAGTAGTTCAGGTACTACAGGCAGTGGTGGCGTGACGTCTAGTACCAGTACAGATACCTCTAGTGGCTCGATTGATGGGTTTACGACGTCTACGGTGGATACTAACGAAAGTGTAGGATCCACTTTTTCATCGCTTTCAGATCTCGCTTCAACTGCTTCTACCAGTCGTGTGGATACGGCCTTATTCTCAGCGGATGAGTTTGAGATCATTCTTAGCGCGTTGAAGACCCAGGATGATATCAAGTTGGTTTCTAATCCAACTGTAGTGACTTTGAATAATACGCAGGCAAAGATTGCGATTGGTGAGCGTTATCCCATCCCACAATACACTTTTAATTCGGAGACGGGACAGCGCCAACTCGATGATATTGAGTATGAGGATATTGGGATTAACTTGGATGTGACGCCACAAGTGAACAGTGCTGGTTTTATCAACCTTAAGATTATTCCTGAAGTATCGAGCACAGATCGTTTCGCGAGTATTGAAAATACAGATATTCCGATTATTGAAAGCCGTCGTACAGAGACAACTATCATGATCAAGGATGGCTATACACTCGCGATTGGTGGCCTCGTTGAAGATTCTATTACCAAGAGAGATACGAAGGTGCCTGTGTTGGGCGACTTACCTGGTATCGGTCGTTTATTTAGTAGTGAGTCCGATGAGACGGCGCAACGTAACTTAATTATATTCATTACGGCTAGGACACTCAATCCCGATGGCAGTACTTATCGCGATATTATCGATCCACGGGTAATCGATCGTATGGGAATCGTTCCAAGTGAACTACCAGGCTATCAAGTTTCTGCTGAGGAGCGTGCTTTGATTAAGCAACTTGAAGACTATCGGATTGAGCGTGATCTTAACGAGAGTATTGAGCAGCGGCAAGCTGCCATAAAGAGCATTGAGTATAAGAAAATGCAGGAGGAAGAGAGCGATTCTTCTTCGAACAACGGCCGATAATACGGAGCTCAGTGGCTACACAACATTATAACCAAAGACTTCTTATGAAATCAACGAGAGTGAATTTTTTCAAAAAAACTCAGCGACTGATTTTGCTATCTTTAGCAATGCTCCCGTTTGCTTCACTGGACGCAGCTGAAATATCGGCGGGCAATGCATCCGTACTTTATGTGAGCGATGCAGGAGATCTGTATGCTTGGGGCTCCAATAGCTCTGGGCAACTCGGTGACGGCACTCAAGTGGATCGCGATCTACCTGTGGCCTCAGCTGAGTCCGGGCCATGGCTTCAAGTGGCCACTAGCTTGGTGCCTACCAGCTCTGGTTCGGATGGTGGACATAGTCTAGCGATCAAGGCTGATGGCACTCTATGGACTTGGGGGAATAACGATTATGGGCAACTCGGACTGGGCGATACGACGTCACGCCTGGTGCCTACGCAAGTAGGTTCGGCAACAAACTGGACCCAGGTCGAAGCGGGGAGCGCATTTTCTATGGCCTTAAATGCTGATGGCGAGATTTGGCTCTGGGGAAATAACAATCATGATCAATTGGGCAATGCGGTGTCTGCGCAGGTTCAAACTACGCCGGTGCGTTTGCAGGACAAAGAAGGCAATAGCCCTAATGATGACAAATGGATCGCGATCGCCGCAGGCGCCGATTACGCACTCGCGATTCATGCATGGGGGAATCCCAATTCGGGCTATGGTCAGATCTATGCATGGGGCCGCAATTCTCTCTATCAGTTGGGGCTTGGACATACGTCCGCTGTATCGGCTCCCACTCGTGTCGGAAGTGGAAGCACGTGGAAGAAAGTAGAAGCTGGTTCGACCAGTTCTTTCGCGATCGATTCGTATTTCAAACTATTTGCATGGGGCCAGGGGGCCTTTGGCGGACTTGGAACTGGAGCAAGTTCGGGCACATCGATTCAAAACATAGCTACGCCCACAGCGGTGGTTAGCAGTTTTGGCAACATGACTTTTCAGGATGTTTCTGCTGGGACCTCGCATACTTTGGCACTGTCGACTAATGGTTTCTTATTTTTTGCGGGGCAAAATGCTTCGGGACAGTCGGGGATCTTGAATGGGCAGAGCTTGTATAATATTTTTCAGTCTGTTCGTGCGGAAGTCAGCGACATTGCCGCGGGACGAGATTATTCCGCGATTGAGCTCAATGACGGCAGCCTCTTAGCGGCGGGCAGTAATTCCAATGGGCAACTCGGCCTAGGTGGAAATGACAGTTCTTCCACCTTTGTTTCCAGTGCTTTGGGCGCGGTGGATTTGGTTGTGGAGTCCGTAGAAATCCTGTCTGATGTGAGCAATATCAGCGGATCTTCCGACTTGGATATCGAGATTGTTGTTCAAAACAACGGTACGGGGACGATCGAACTTGCGGATGTTCAGGCACTCCAATTGGACATGGCTTTGAGCCCCGCGACAAGTTTCGGAGCTACCGGGCAGGTTCAATTCACTGAAGGTCTCAGCTTTTCGGTGCCCGCTGGGCAGGCGCAAGAGATCGCGGGCGCTAGCACTTTAACGATTGCGCTCTCTGTGACGTTACCAGCTTCGATTGATGTTGGTAGCTACAATTTGCTCGTTGATTTGGATAGTAACGATCTGATTGAAGAATTCGACGAAAGCAATAATAGTGGTTTCCTGGCTGATGCCGCGAATTTCACATTGGATCTCCTACCGTCAGCCTTGAGCCTGCAAGTACCGCAGCCGAGTTATGCGGTCGGCGATAGCATTACCCTCGACTACACAATCCGCAATGAGGGGACGGGCGATTTAGATAAAGATAAGAATACACCTTTCCAATTAAAGTTCCTGCTCACGCCGGACTATGATGATCTGAGCTCGAGCACTGTGGTTGAGTTGTCGCCTAGCAACGGTGATTCGGCATTGGCTCTGGACCTCGACCTTTCCGCGGGGGCCAGTTACTCTGATACTTTGAGTTTCACTCTGCCTACCGAGGTGGATGCGGTTTCTTATTATCTCGTCATCGTGCTGGATGACACTGAGGTGCTTAATGAGGTGGATGAATCCAATAACACCCTGATTAGTGCATCCAAGCTAGTCTCAGTGGCAGAGCTTTCATTGGCTGAAGGTCTCGATTACAGTGGCACAGCTTTCACCAAATCTGGTTCGGGTAGCTGGTATGGCTTCGATTACAATGGTGCTGGCGATGGGGATGCTGCGTATAGTCCACGCTTGTCGGCTGGAAATGAAGCGAGCTTTCGCACTTCTCTGAGTGCCGCATCGGTCATCCGTTTTGATTGGCGCTCCGCGACTTCGAGTGATGCGAATCAGCTGTCGTTGAATGCCGGCACGACCGAACTATCAATCAGTGGAGAAACCAGCTGGGAGTCGGTTGAAGTTGCGGTGCCTGCCAATACTAGTATTATTTGGACTTATACGGCGGGCGCGGATCAGGCTGATAGTCGTGTCTATGTCGATAATTTAACGGTTGAGCCGATGACTCGTCCCGATTTGGTGCTGGCTGGATTAGCGCTGACCGATGGTGGTTCAAACACTCTCGACTCAGTATCTCTAGTCGCTGGACAAGGTTCTCTTTCCTATAACTTGGAAATTACGAATCAAGGCACAGACCTGATTAATGACCTGCCCTTTAATACCTCACTCTATTTGTCTCGTGATTCGAATTTTGACCCCTCTGAGGATTATGAAATTCAAACGATCGAAAACGATCGCGAGGTTGCTTCGGGGAACAGTCTCACTATTAGTGCATCGGTGCAGTTCGGCGCGACTGGGATACCACTGGCCCTAAGTGGAGATTTTTACCTAATTGCTGTCGCGGATATCGATGATGATGTAACGAATGAGACGGGCGTTGCCGGTTTTATTGATGGTGCAGGAATTGATGTTCCCAAGGATAATATTTATGTGAGTGATACTGCAGTGGTGAATATTCAGCAACTACCGGACTTATCGGTAACTGCGGTTAACATTGATGGTCAGCCCAGTGATAATGTATTATTCACCGGTTTTTCGGTCGATTATGTGCTGCATAATATAGGCCTTGGAGATGCCCAAGGACTAATTGAGGTGGCCGTGATTCTTTCCAGTGATACAATTTATGATGCCGGCGATGTTGTTGTTCAAAAATATCCTATATTTAATGGTTCTATAGCGGCGGGTGATTCCAGCCAAAAGACCTACAATCTACTTTCAATTCCCGATGGCTTGCCAGTTGGTGATTTCCGTTACTTAGGAATTGCGATCGATACTGCCAATGCCTTTAGCGAAACTGACGAAGACAACAATTACGCCTTCTTCTCGAATCCGGTGTATGCATTTGGCTACACGACCCTAGAGGATGCTTTGGACCTTACGGATTCTGGAATTACTTACACTGTGACGACGGATTACAATGCACCCTTTAGCTCGGGCTTTCCTTTTTTTGGTCAAGATGAAGCGTCCTATGATGATGAAGATGCTGCACGGAGTGCATTACTTGCCGACGGTGAAAAGTCTTACTTTGAAATCGAGGTTGATGTGCCTGTTGGTGAGGATGCAATTGTTAGCTTTGCATGGAAAGTGAGTAGCGAGAATGATGGCGCAGGTAAGAGCGATGACTTTATACTTTATCTCGATGGTGAAGAAAAAGCGTCAATTTCAGGTGAACAAGATTGGACAGAGGCATTTTTACTACTTCCAGGTCGGGCGACTTCTTACAGCTTACGCTGGAGTTACGAGAAGGACGCATCGATTTCTTCGGGAAGTGATTTCGCTTGGGTCGATCAGGTTCAGGTCGAGCTCCTTGAGTATCCAGACTTTAGGCCTGTTGGCGTGTCGCTGACTGATGAAAGCGGTAGTGAAGTTGATTCTGGCACTTATCGAATCGCACAAGACTCAATTTCGCTTAATTATAATTTTGAAAATATCGGGAAAGCCTATGCAGGACCAGCCTCGTTAGAGTTGGAGTTTTACTTGTCTGAAGATGATGAGTTGGACTCAGAGGATATCTCTCTAACTCTGCTCACATCGGCTCCACTAGGAATGATTGCGCTTGATAGTGGCGCTTCAGTTTCTGGCACGGCTAATTTGAGCACGACAGGGCTGGCTGCCGGGCACTACTACTTGATCGCGGCGGCGGATCCGCAAGATCTAGTTGTGGAGCGTGACGAAAGCCTCAGCTTGGGGGATGCTCCGGAAGGGAATAATGTATTTATATCCAGCTCGCGGCTCGTCACACTGGTGGACGAGCCCGACTTAGTCGTTAGCTATGTAGAAGGGGATCTGCCTAACGGAGGCTTATTACTCTTGGATGAGGCGCTTGGAGAAATCTCTCTATTGGTTGAAAATCAAGGTGGAGCGGCTGTCACGGCCAGCCGGTCGATTGCCTTTGTATTGCAGGATGCGCTCGGCTTAGCGGATAACAGTATCTTGCGTGAGTTTAGCAGTTCCGAAGTCTTGAGTGGTGCCGCGGGCACCTCTCCAGATTATACTTTCAGTCGCACCTTCGATGCGGTTGGTGAATCTGCGCTTACAGGCTTGCGCTACTACCTGCTCGGTTTTGTGGATTCTCAAGATCAGATTGCTGAGAGTGATGAAACAAATAACCTGACGGAACTCGCGGAGGAGAGCGCAGCTTACATTTTCGCTGATATGGCTCTATGGCAGGCCTTGAGTGTCGATCTGCTCAATCCGGCGGAAACTCCCACTGGATTCCAGCCTTCGGAGAGCATTAGTCTGGTTAATGATGCGACGGCACCTTTTGAGTCAGATCTTCCCTTTGTTGGGGTAGAGGACAGCAGTGTCGATTCTGCTGCTGTTGGGCGCAGTATCGTGCTGGGGGACGGTGAGTCCGCTGCTTTTTCTATCGAATTAGACTTGGACGCGAATGCAGCTCTCGTCTTTCAATGGAAGACCGACGACTTGAGTGCCACTGAGGGGGGCGAAGATCTCTATGGAGATTTTGAATTTAGCTTAGATGCGACTCCTGTTGATTCGATTGATTCATTAGAAGTTGAAAGCGATTGGCAGCAAGAAATCGTGCAGCTCGATGCAGGGGCACACACTTTAACTTGGCGCTTCACGCGGGACACCGAGTTACCAGAGTCTGCTTTCGATGCATTTGCCTATGTCGATTCTATTCGCTTCTTGCCTGATCTAGAAATTGAACTGGACGATGCTAGCGTCACTGATCTCAGTGGTTTGGCTTTAGCAGGACAAATACTGTCTCCCAAGGCAGAGTTTAAGTTTGAAGCGGTCGTGAGTAATCGCGGTTTGGGCGCACTCCTAGATGATGCCGAATATAGCATTGAGGCGAGATTGTCGGTGGATGACGTGTGGGGCAATCTGGATGACTATATCCTCATGATTAACACCGCCGCTGAACTGCCCATTTTAGATGCGTACTCCGACTCAACGGCCATCAATTTCACAACTACGATTCCTGAGGAGACACCTCTGGGCGATTATCACTTGTTACTACGTGTGGATACGGGAGATGAAGTGTTGGAAGTGAATGAAGATAATAACGATGCAGTTTCTGCGCTACAATTGATCTCAATCGATGCAATTACACTTGAAGATGGTTTGGATATTGAGGCAATTGATGATCCGAGTGATCCTGAGGACTCTGTTGGTTTCGCTGCCGGCTATTTCAAATCAGTCTTTCCGCTCATTTCGGAGTCTAACGTTCAACAGACAGTCGATTTGACTTGGGCGGATTCTCCGGACATTGAAGTCGTTGATTCGAGTCCAAAATGGTTTGCCACTGGTGGAGTGAATGGTGCCAGCTCGGATGGGGATGCGATTAAGACCAGCGAACTGGAGGCGGGCACTGCGGCGTCCTTGCTCTTCCGATTGGACGAACCGCGCTTAGTCCGTTTCAAGGTGCAGCCGAATACTGGTGGATCCTCTAATTATTTGTTCTTTGGTGAAAATGGAAACGCATTACGTCCTGAGGGCGGACTAGTCTCACGTATTTCGGGAAATTCTGAAGATTGGGAGACACGCTACTATGTCGCACCCGCTGAGGCACCGATTGGTTTTACTTACGTGCAAGGAAGCACAGCAGAGGCCGAGGAGTTTGCTTACGTGGACGAGTTAATTATCGGTGAGCCACTCGAACAGCCAGACTATGTGATTGATTCACTTCAGTATGATGCGGGAGAGTATGTGCTGCAAAGAGATCGACTTTTCGTCACGATTACGGGCAATAATCGTGGCATCGATTACGCTGAACCATTACCTGATGACTTTAGAGTTCGAGTTTGGCTCTCATCGGATGCAACGAAGTCAGACGACGACTATGAGATCGGCGTCTTGGAGGAGTTCCAGGAACTTGCTGGTGGCACTCGTTTTGCCTATCAGGCAAGCCTGATATTGCCCGAAGACTTGCCGGAGGGGACTTATCATTTGATTGCACGTATTGATGCGGACAATGCGATTGCTGAGTTTGCGGTGGATGCATCCGCCACTGATTTTGCCGATGCAATTATTCCTGAGAATGATGCCGAAGCGTTTACGGCCAACGATAATAATTTCTTAATCTCGGACGAGGATGATATCTTTATCGATCGACGTGCTGACCTGCGAGTAGTGCCTTCTGAAGATTCAGTTTACAATGAACTCCTCCTGGCAGGTCCTGCGCAGCAGAGCTCTGAGGATGTGGTCGATTTCTTTATCATCGAACCTACCACCGAAGAGGGCCCGAGTGAGTTGTTGATTAAATTTGACCTTATAAACGAGGGACTTTCGGGTGTGAGTGCTGCTGAAAGTGATGATTTTACTGTTGATGTTTATGCTGCGACCTCACGCGACGAAGCACCTAATGCAGAGCGTTTGATCTCATCCTTTACGATAGAAAACGGCATCGCAGCAGGCACGCGCTATACCTTCGAGGAGACAACTGCGATTCCTGATAATATTGATGCGGGGGCCTTCTACTATATTAACGTAGTGGTTGACGGCTCTGGCAGCATCGATGAGTCTGATGAAGAAGATAACAGCACATATTCAACCAATGGTATCGTCTTTGTTAGCGATGTCTCATTGGAAGTCGCTTTGAACGATGAGGAATATTGGCCTGGAGACGCACCACGTTATACTTGGGATAAGAGTTTCCAAGTACCGACCCAGACCAATTCGACTCGCCAAGCGCCTTTCTTCGGCACGACAGCAGTGTTTGGACAAGATAATTCGGATTCGGGAGTGCGTGCTTCGGCACAGACAGGCCCCGTTCCAGTGGGCGGCACGTCTTGGCTACAGCAAACGGTCTCGGTTACAGATGGCTCTGAGATACAAGTATCTTTTATGTGGAAAGTATCTTCACAGTTTGAGGTAACTGAGGACGGGGTATTCGAAGATATTCTTTTGTTTAGTGTTCGTTATGAAGGTGATGAAGACTTTACGGAGATCGCTTATATTTCTGGCGAGCAAGATTGGGCGGAGCTCAAATTAACGATTTCGACTCCAGGCACACATACATTGCGCTGGTCCTATATCGAAAACGGTGACGGTATCAGAGGGGGGGCAGATGCTGGCTGGATTGATGATTACTCAGAGTCTTCTTATGACTTCGTGCCTAGTTTTGTGAGTCCGGCCTCGGCCGGGCCCTATGAGGCGGGAGATGTTCTTGATTTACCAGTATTTGTTTGGAATTTAGGCGCACTGACGATTCCGGATACTGGTATTGAGACCACAGTTCGCTTGGCGCGTGAGACCGGAGATACGACTAACTTGGATTGGTCGGTCGAGAACGCCTCAGACGTGAGTCTGCATGCCTTGGCATATAATGCTCTATTATTGGAGAATTTGGTCTATCTGCGTGGGCATATCGATGAGTTGGTCTTGCCTGAGAGTCTGTCTGTTGCAGATTTAGATGCGTTGATGGATGCGGCTTTCCAGCAGCTATTAGCCTCAGAGGCGGATGAGATTGAGCCTGAATTAACTGAGGTCGAAATCGAAGCTCTACTGGATGTCATTGAGACTGATGGACAAAATTGGAGGGATTATACAGATACTCAATTGGCGCTACTTTTAGGTAGCGATCAAACCAGTGCTGAAAAAGCATCACGAAAGCGCTTCCTACCGGTTCGCACTTATGTGGGTGCCAATGAGATTAGTATTCCAAATCTGCTGAGTGAATCTGGTGATTATTATCTGGGCGTTTGGGCGAATTATACCCATGAACTTTCTGAAAGTAATTTGACTAATAATTTGCTCTATTCGGCTGCAGCTGCGGTTCAATTAGAGGTCGCCTACACAATACCCGAGGTCTTGGAGCAAGCGGGAGCTGGAGATCATAATTTGGACCTTCTTGATGCTTCCGAGGATTGGACATTGGGTGGCCAAGGTCGTTGGTATCCAGTGGGAGATGCTGATGAGGTCTTCGATCCAGATGCTGAAAACGATACCTCGCTGCGTTCACCTAGTGAAGGAATGGTGCAAGATGGCGAAGCTTCGATTAGCGCTCTGGTTGAAGGTCCGAAGCTGATACGTTTTAGTTGGCGTGGCGACTTTGGGAGCTCAACTGATGTCGCTTCGTTCTATGTGAATGATGTGCCTGTGACGCGAGAATATAACGGCGCAGGGGCTGGCTCGATGACTCTAAGCTCCGAGGATGACGGTAGTTGGGTTGAAGAGCAGTATTTGCTCCCTGAAGGTCTTAATGAGATTCGTTGGACTTTCAGCCGAGTGGATGATGCGCAAAGCCAAGGGGTCGTTTACCTCGATAATCTGCGCTTTGAGGAGGTGACTGACCGTGTCGATCTCGCAATCTCAAGTGTTGATTATGCGGGCGGTACTTACGCACTTGAACGGGATGCCTTAGCTCTGACGGTGAATGTATTGAACCGTGGTAGTATGCCTAGCGGTTTTGCTTATAACGACCTAGACTTGGAGGTTCGACTTGGCCTCAGTCAAGATTTCGATGAAGCGAGCCAAATTATTGGCAATCTCGCGGTTGTTGATGTCTTGGACGAAGGGCAGCGCTTGATTTTCCAAGGGGATATTGATTTGCCCGTGAATCTTGAAGAGGGCAGTTATTATCTCTTGGCCAGAGTCAAGTCCTTGGACCCTGACTTCGAGGAGTTTACTTATGACACTGGGACCCAACTGCTTGAGAATAATGACTATGCCTCTAGTCTACAAGATCTGAGTATTCAACATTTGCCTCAGTTGGTGGTAAGAGCGACTGATGTAGAGAATGAAAAGGTTTTCTATCCAAAGGAATCTATTCGTTTCGATTGGGAGCTACAGAACATTGGACTTGGCGATATCCCTTATGGCACAGAGCTGACTCAGACCATTGAGTTGTGGAGTGTCGGTGCTGATGTCGTGGACCCTAGCCTTGAGGATGCCGAGAAAATCTTAGATCTTGGCTCTGTTACAGAAGTTACGGCTTTGCCAGGACGTTTGACGGCTGACAATACCTCACAATCCACCATCGCTTATAAGCAGTTATATCGCTTGCCTTCGCAGGCCGAACTTCTTGCGGCTCTCGGTGAAGTGGATGGCGGCTTGGAAGACCTAAATGCTGCTGTCATTAGTAGTTTGGCTGCGCTTGAAGAATATCAGTTCTTCCTTGTTCTGATACGTGACCAGTCGATTGATCAATCGAGTGATTTGAATGTTACGGCGATGATGAGTGAGTCATTTAGAGTATCCGCGTTCCCCTATGATACAGGCCTGGATGCATCATCGGATGTCGATGCATCTTTAGATTACGTATTATGGGATAGTTTTCAGGATGGTCGAATTCCATGGGGGGCGATTGCTCCTTCTTCTGAAAGCTTAGATACGCTCGGAGGTGGCGCTTATGAGCAACTTTACTATTACGCCTTTAATTTGCCATTGCTGACGAATCTATCTACTGCGAGTCCTGATCTGAGTCGCGTCGATAATGTGACTAGCTATAACCAAACTCGCACTGTTGTAGATAGCGGTACTAGTTACCGAGCTATTACGTTTGATATTGTGAGAGGTGCGTCAGACCTTGTTTATCGTGTGCAGCGAGACAACGGATCTGGTTGGGAGACTTGGATTGATATTCAACCACCCTACTTGGATACATTATATGGTCTTTCTGCAGGTTATGTGGGATCGCGCACCTTAAGTGATGTGAATGCCTCTGATGGTATTGATAGTTTACTTGAGTTGGATGAGGTCATCGTTAGTGCAGTGGATAATAATTACACCGCTACGGTAACTGTGCGGGCGGACGATAATAGCAGTAATATGCGTGTGGTGGTTATTCCGCTTGAGGAGGAACCGCTTGAACAGTTTGTAATCGATTACTTTACAGGTAATGACGAATATAACTACCAGTTGATGGAGCCCCTTCAAGACTATGATAGTGACGGATCCTCCAATATTGTAGAGTTACAGCTCGGGCGAGATCCAATTTCGGATGCGGATGCAAATTCGACCTCAGCTTTAGAAAACTTCGTCGCTGAGGCATTCGCAGTCGACTATGGCCTCTTTGATCCGATACCAGCTGATTTGGCGCCTGAAGATGATTACGATGGCGACGGAATGTCTAACCTCGCCGAATTACAATTGGGGTCGGATCCTACTGACATCAGCGATATCGCAACGACGGATGCCAGCGATTCTGCCTTGGCTGAGGCATTTGCTGCGGAAGGCATCTTGGTGGGAGAAAGCTATGACGGTACGATCGTCGAGGTCGCCGATTTGGCTGCCGATGCCGATTTTGACGGCGACGGTGAGTCGAATCTTTATGAGTGGGCACTCGGCGGCGATATGATGGCTGATGGGGCTCAAGTTCCTGCCTTGCAGACTCAGATGGTCGGCACCGATTTCATTGTAACCTACGTTCGCTTGATTGCATCTGAGCAACCGTCCAACCTTGATATTTCAGTCGAATGTGCGCTGCTGTTGACTGGGCCTTGGTCAGATGTTTCGAGTGTAGGTAGTTCGGAAGGTCTTAATTTGGATCAAAGCGGGCTGCCTTCAGCGCAATACGAGCGCATTGATTTAACAATCGACACCACAAGCATCGATTGTCCTTTCTTCCGTGTTTCAGTGACGCAGGTTCCTTAGTCTTGAGTATCTCTTGCCAAGCGCGACTCCCATGCGAGAGTCGCGCTTTTTTTTATTTCTTAAAGACGACGATGCGGTTGCTGTTGGTGCCGCGGGTGTTGTTGCGCACGCCCCAGCAGTTGGCAGTCTTGGTGAAGCTTTGGCTGTTGATGAGCGTGTATTCGACTTTCAAGCCAGCAGCTTGCCCCGCGAGTATGATCTGTTCTTCCAGCTTGAGCTTGCCTTTGCGCACTTCGCCCACTTCCAGCGCAATGCGGCCAGTGGGCTTGAGCACACGCGCCATTTCTTGCAACGAGGACGTCATCTTTTCAGTCCAGTCTTCGAGCTTGCGCAGTTGCCATAGCTTGCCGGGCTCGGGTTCGCATTGGCAGAACCAGTTGCGTAGCCAGTTGTCGCCCACGTAATTGACGATGTCCAAGAAGGGGGGAGAGGTCACAATCAGTTGCACGGATTCGTCTTTTATCTCCGGAGTGGCATCGGCCGAGCGGCAGAGTAGGGTGGAGGAGGTGCTGTTGTAATTCTCGGGCAATGCCTGACGCAAGAGGCTCTTGGATTTCTTCAGCATCAGCTCCTTGGTATTGCGATACTCTGGCTTCTGCTCGCGCTTCGCATTGATTTTACGTTGGGCATTGAGTGTTGTCGCTTGATTGGGTGGTAGCGTGTAGACGGAGAAAAAGCCCTTGGAGTGACCTGTCAGACGGTTGCAGGCGACCATCTGTAGCCATGTGTCGATCGTGTCGAAGGTGCCTGCTTTGTGACGTGTTTTAAAGTAACTGCGCCAGCCGTAGAGTTCACGTAGGGTCCTGGCTTCGAAGAAAACCAGCAAGTCCTCGTCTTCGATCTTCATCTTGGGGAGCTCGATAGACTCAATGCGGTGCGCGATTTGTTCTAAGTTTTGTTCGCACAGGCGTGGAGCCGTGAGGATGGTACTGAGTGGATTAACATCGTTGCCGATTACATTGTGCCCGAGTAACTTGGCTTCGATCAAGGTGGTGCCGCGGCCCATGAAGGGGTCGTAAATCAATTGCCCCGGCTCTGCATAGCGTTGGATGAAGTAGGCGGGCAGTTGTGGTTTGTAGCAGGCGCGGTAAGAGATTTCGTGTATTGAATGTCCATCACGCTGTTTGGCGGTCCAGAATGCGCCTTGTTTGATGAGGTTACTGCTGCTGCTGCTGCTGCTGCTGCGAGGTATGGCTTGTGTGGTCGGCATGTTTCCGACGATGGAAGCTCCAGCTAATAGTACAAGCGTAGAATGTTGTTTTTAATAAAAAATAAAGCCAGCGATGCCACTACCGATCACCACTGCCCATGCGGGGCATTTATACCTGTAAAGTGCTAAAAAGGCGATTGATGCGAAAGCAAGGTCGCTCCAACTTCCGATGCCATGTGTCCAGACTGGGTGGATGAGCGCAGCTAAGAGCGCGTAGAGTATCAGTGCCGCCAGAATGACTGTTTTTCGGGTGGATGCTTGTCCGGCCAAGAAAGATGGATGCGGAGGCTCGATGGCTGGTTTGAGCCATTGTCCTATGAGTGCACCAATTATGATGGCAGCGACTGGACTTAAATGACTGGGGCAGCTTAGGACAATTGCCGCTGCAAGTATTGCAATGGTTAGGCGTGGAAAGTCGGGACAGAGTTTTTTGCCCAGCCCGAGTGTGGCGTGGGCCACCACTGCGACCGCTGCAATCAGTAAACCATGGGTGAGTGGTTCCACGAAAGCGCCGAGTGCAAAGAGTCCGTAAGCGAAGCCGATCATCAGTAGGGCTGAGGGTAGGGTGAAGCCCAACCATGCGCCACATGCGCCTGCCAGTCCAGCGCGGTACCAACCGATGGCATATCCGAGTTGGCTGCTGGATGGTCCCGGTACGAATTGGCAAAGTGCCAGCAGTTCGGCATAGCTGGCGCTGTCGAGCCAACGGCGACGAGTTACAAATTCGTCTTTGAAATAGCTCAAGTGTGCGATCGGGCCACCGAAGGAGAGGCAGCCCAGGCGAAGATAGATGAAGAAGATCTTAAAGAGCCCCGTGCGGTCGCAGCATGCTGTCATTGGCGCTGTGTCTGTGGTTATTGAAGTGGCTGCGCGAGAATAAATGGCCGCACGATCATGGCCCGAAACTGTGTTTTCTCTTTTTGCCAGTGTGCCGCATGCAAATCGCAAGGTTGCACCAGATCACCACAGCGGAGCCATTTTTGCACCTGTGCTTGATTGTCTTCGGAAAAGGCGAGTCCGGCGGTTTTTAAGTCGAGGCAGGGGTCTACATAGATCATGTTTCCAGCTTCAAAGTGGGGGCGCAGGTAGCTCCAGTCGACTTCGCCAGAGTATTTTTCTAGTTTTTCACTCGGAGTGAGTTTGTCTTCGGCGGGGCTGAAATCGTCGTTAAACATTTGTCGTGTAGTGAGATGCGATCTTGTGGTGTCGCGTAGCTGCCAGGGTGCAGGATTTGTATGAAAGTTTTTTTAGATTTATTGAACGCAGAGCAAGGTCGTGCGTCTATATCTATATAAATCAGTGTAATTTGTAATTGTTAGTTTGTTGTTTGTTAACAGAACGCCGCCCAAGCGATTGGGCGGCGTTTCTTGTTTCATCACTTATACATCGATCTAGCAAGCGACCAGTGCGGCGGCTCCGATGATGGCTGCGTCCCCCATCGGGAGGGCAGACTCGATAATTTTGATCTTATTTTTGAAGGGGGGGATCAGGTGTTTCTCGAAGGAGCGACGTGTTGGTCCGAGTAGCACCTCGCCGGCTTTGATGGGGCCACCAAATAAGAAGAAGGCTGCGGGACTGGTGATTAGTGCGCTGGAGGCCAGCGCTTCGCCGAGTAATCGTCCGGTAAAGTCCATAGTCGCTTGAGCAATCGGGTCTCCCTGATCGGCTGCGTCGGCGATGTCCTTGGCGGTGATCTCGCCGAGCGGCATATGGTCGAGTGAAGTGGTGCCGCCGCGTTGGGCGATCATTTCGAAGTAAGTGCGGCGGATTCCAGTGGCGGAGCAGTAGTTTTCCAGGCTCCCGCGGCGCCCAAAGCCGCAGTAGCGACCGTCGGGTATGACGCTGATGTGCCCCATCTCGCCCGCAAAGCCGTCGTGGCCGTATACGAGTTGATTATTTACGAAGATGCCACTGCCGAGGCCAGTGCCCAGCGTGATCATGATGAAGTCGCTATAATCCTTGGCGGCGCCATAGATTTTTTCACCGATTGCGGCTGCGTTGGCGTCGTTGGTGAGCTGGATGTTGGGCAGGTCGAGGCGTTGCTTCAGCAGTTCCACTAGTGGTGTGATACCCTTGAAGCGCAGGTTCGGCGGTTCTTCGATGCTGCCGCTCAGGTAGTTGCCATTGGGGGCGCCGATGCCTAGCCCCGCCCAGCCATCTGCGGCGATTGCTGTGTCGCCTTGCATGACCTCGCGGACGGCTTCCGCCAAGCGATTTGCATAGGCGATGCCATTGTCGTACTCATCCGTGCGGAATTGTGCGCGTTGGTGAACGGTTCCGTCTGCGCTGACTGTGCCTACGCAGGTGTTTGTGCCTCCAATATCGACTCCAATAGATTGTTTCATGCGGGTATTGATCGTGGCATCTATGACGCTGTCGAACTAAATTTTTACCCCGCGAAACTATAAAGTGAGGTTGCTAGAATCTCCTTCCAAGTATAACATTCTGAACATGCCCCTAAATCAAGTTTCTGTATCTATTCTCCTCAGTGAAAAAAGTGCCTCCGTTATTTGTGTGAATGAAGAATTTACTGTGAGTGCGGCCGTTGCTGAAATGAATCGACAGCGTATTGGTTCACTACTGGTAAAGCGAGAGGGGCAGGTCTGTGGCATTTTTACGGAGCGCGATGTTCTAACCCGCGTGGTTTCTGCTGGTCGCGATCCGAGCGTCACGCTCGTGCGAGATGTTATGACGGAGGATTTTCAGTCGATTCGTTTGGAGACTTCAGTCGAAGATGCGATGCAGATTATGACGGATAGACGTGTGCGGCATTTACCCGTATTGGATGATAATGTCTTGCTTGGTATGGTTTCGATCGGTGATGTCACTCGTTGGTTGCTTAAGGTGAATGAGATGGAAGCTGAGAACCTGCGTCGCTATATTTTTTCGGAGTACCCAAGTTGAATGAAATTTAGTATTTATACTGTTTAATATGAAAGTTGAAAAATTTCCGGCAGGTAAGTTGATCTTTGCAGAGGGGGATTCGGGGGACGAAGCCTATCGAGTGCAGCAGGGGCGCGTTGAAATCTCGATTAAGGAAGATGGTAAAAAATTGATTTTAGCGATTCTCGAGGAAGGGGAGATTTTTGGTGAAATGGCAATCGTAGGAAGTTGTCCACGTTCTGCTTCGGCCCGTGCTTTAGAGACGACGACCGTAAGTGTGCTTGCGCGTGATGATTTTGAAACCACGCTGAGTAATCGTGAGGAAGAGCTGGTGCCTTATCTCTCGACAATTTTTGATCGTTTGCGTGTGACTAATGATCGATTACTAAACGCCTTAGCCCGACTGGATGAGTTGGAGCCGACACAGCCACACCGCAACCCTGAGATCTTGAGTCCATCGAAGTCTGACTGCGTTGTGTTGGTAGAGCCGGCAACCGATGAAATTCGCCAGCAGACCGCGCTGCGCAGTCGAGTGGTCGATAGTTTTCCGGTTCTATTCGGGCGGCGTGGGGAGCTCGCTGGTTCCGAGGCGGTGATTCCAAATCAGTTTCTAGTGGCCGATCGTGCTCCTTTTCGCGTGTCTCGTAAGCATTGTGTGATCGATAGCAGTGCGGATGGTGTCTACATCGAAGATCACAGTAGTAGGCTGGGGACGATTGTGAATGGCATACGGATTGGCGGCAAAAGTTTAGAGTCACGTGTGCGACTTTCAGCGGGGAGTAATAGTTTGGTGTTGGGTGGGGGCGAAAGCCAAGTTCGTTTTTCGCTGACGGTGACTGAGAATGGTGTGAAATAGTGGCTGTATATTTATAATGGCTATAATGGCTTAGAGTTTACTGCTATCGGCTTGACTCGACACCTTTTGTTTAAGGACACTGCCGTTTCACATTTTTTAAGAACCCCTTATTTAGAGATCATATATTATGGCAGGCGTCGGCAAACTACTTAAACAAGCGCAAAAAATGCAAAAGCAGATGGAGGCCGTGCAGGCGGAGCTCTCCAACACCATCTTGGAGGTTTCCAGCGGCGGTGGTGCCATCAATGTCAAAATTAACGGGCAAGGCGAGTTTCAAGCATTCAAGATCGATCCCGAATTTTTGAAGGAAGATGCCGAATTTGTCGAAGAGACACTTTTGGCTGCTGTTCAAGAAGCAGCGACTAAGGCCAAAGAAACCAGCGAAGAAGCCATGGGCGCCGTGACCGGTGGCATGGGGGGCTTTCCTGGATTGATGTAGTTTTCTTGGAGGTCCGCTTCGTGGGTTGGGCCGTCTGTTGGCTTTCTGACTTTTGTTCGCTGCCCTCCGTCTTCTGATAATGACACCTGCCTACGATTCACTCTTGCAGCAGCTGAAGCGTTTACCCGGTTTGGGCTATCGCTCTGCGGAGCGTGTCGCGATGCATTTGTTAGTGGAGAAGCCCGACGTGATGGGCGAACTGCTGAATGCTATGACGACTGCGCGCGATGCGGTCGGTCGCTGCAAGAATTGTGGTAATATGGCAGAGAGCGAACTCTGTGCCATTTGCGAAGATGCCAATCGTGACCGAAGCACGCTATGTGTGGTGGAGCATGTGCCTGATTTGATCGCGATCGAGCGTTCCAGTGCATGGAAGGCACAGTATCATGTATTGCACGGCAAGCTTTCACCCATCCACGGGATTGGCCCTGAGCAGTTGAACTTTCAAAGTTTGCAGAGTCGGATCGAGTCCGACGAAGTGACTGAGCTCGTGTTGGCGCTTTCAAATGATATCGAAGGTCAGGCCCCCTGCCACTATATTCAAGAAGAGCT
>MDTD01021106.1_pt1 | contig 23930 bp, 20 predicted proteins | sample 811221 | NCBI WGS metagenome assembly MDTD01 (sample SAMN05326646, study PRJNA326480) | marine metagenome | isolation source: seawater | place: Pacific Ocean: South West | collected 2011 | reverse complement strand
GAAATTAAAAATGTTGATTTTCGTCAAATGACTGTGCCACCTTTAGAAAACATTCCAGATAATTATTTTGATTTTGTAGTTTCATTTCAAGTTATAGAACATATTAATAGTGACATAGAATTCGTGAAAGAAATTTATAGAGTTTTAAAAAAGAAAGGTAAGTTTATTTTAACTACACCAAATAAAAAAATGTCTTTGACTAGAAATCCTTGGCATGTCCGTGAGTATACTATTGAAGAGCTAAGAAAAATATTGTTAGGATGTTTTAGCATTGTTAATGCTCAGGGTGTATTTGGGAATAATAATGTCATGAACTATTACCAAGAGAATAAAAAATCAGTTCAGAAAATAAAAAGATTTGATCTTTTTAATTTAGAGTATAATCTTCCGAGATGGCTTTTTCAGATACCTTATGATATTTTAAATAGAATGAACAGGAAAAAACTTTCTAATAAAGGTGTTGATATTAAAATGACTGATTATTATTTGGCATCAGCTCAAGACGACTGCATTGATTTATTTTATATTGCAGAAAAGTAATATTTTAGGTTTCTTTTAATTTTACTTTATTGTATTGTTCTAAAGCAATAAAACTAGCACAAAAAACCCAAATTGGAATAGATGCTTTATCGGTATCTAGATAGTTATTTAATATACCATGTATAAAGTAAGTGGATAATGATACAATCATTGATAAAATGATTGTTTTCATCTCGATATCTTCTATTGGCCATGCATAATATAATTTTATTCCTTTATAAAATATAGTAAATACAATAACTAAAAAAGATAAGAAACCAACAATCCCCGTTTCAGATAGCGGACCTAGGTATTCACTGTGAGCATTACCCGCAGTACCAAAATTAGTTGATATAATTGTTTTGTTATTTGGGTGTTGGAATTTTGCATATTCAAAAGCATATGTTCCTGGACCAAATCCGAATATAGGACGTTTTTTAAACATTTCAATAGCACAATTCCATCGGTTTAATCTTTCTAGATTAGAAGCATCAGTTGTGATATTGGTAGCGCTTTTAATTTTCTCTCCAAATTCTAATGTTGTGTGCTCATATTTATTTCGTTCAAGTTCCATATTAATTTTATCCCAGCTTAAAAACACTATTGTTAATGCTAGTATTGATAGAGCCAAAAGAAAATGTAATTTAATTTTTAGTTTAATAATACTTAATATTATTAGTGCTAATATTACACTAAGCCAAGCTGCTCTAGAGTATGAAAAATATAACCCTATTGAGCTTATGATAATCATTGAAATAATTGAAATTTTGATTAATAAATCATGTTTCTTAGAAAAGTAAAGTGCGAATACTAGAGGTACTGTAAATGCTACGGTTGCCCCATAAATAGTATGGTCCTTAAAAAAAGGCCACATAACCCAGTGCCCTTCCTTTTCACCAAAATTATATTGAGCATGTATGATGACTGTATAAATAATAACAATACAAATAGATAATACGAATAACCATATGAATCGTTTAATGTTTTTTGGGTTCATAAATACTTTAGTTCCAAAAATTAATAGTGGAATTATATACCAAATTTTTGCAAGTAAAAATTTAAATGAAACTATAGGAGAGCTACTTGTCATAGAGGAAATTAGTATCCAAAAAAGGTAGAATCCAACGGCCAATATGATAGGATTTCTCCATATATATTTATGCAATAAGTTTTTATTTATTACTTGCATTAATAGGAATAATAGCAATCCAAATAATATAGGTTCTGTAGGAATAAATAAGCCAAAATCATTAGTGTATTCTTCAATATTTATTGAAAGGGGTGTAAAAAAGGCAAGACCTAAAAAGGTATATTCAGTATTAAATATAGCAAAGTATATTGCTATTAATCCAAAAGAAGATAATGTAAAATAGATTTGATCTGTCCAAATAAAAAAACAGCAAATCGACACATAAAAAAGCCCCAAGAATAACAAAACACTATTTTTTTTGAGTGTTTGCAATTATGAAAGTTTTTTTAATTCATTAATACGAGCATTAATTAATAAAGTAAAAATTACAAATACGAAAGTCCCAAGTGTAGAGAGAATTATAATTATTAGCCTTTTTGGTTTTGTTTTTTTATCTGCAACTACTGCTTGTTCGACAATAAATTTGTGATTGAAAAGAGTGTTCGCATCTGATTCAGCTTGTTCATATGTATCTTCAAATTTAGTCAGTCTTGTGATTTTTTCATCTCTTATCATTTCAAGTCCATCAAATGTGGCACCATATTTTAAGTTTATATCGATTTGTTTTTTAAAAAAAGCTCTGTCTTCAGCATTTTTAGATTCATTATAAGCAGAGAAAAGATTAGCTCTTCCTTCAATTGATACAACACCTAATTCAGATAGACTATCTAATTTTTTAAGAGTTGCTGTTTTTTCAATTTCTAATTGCTTTTTTTTACGTTCATTTATTTTAAAGGCAGGAACCGTTCTTTCTTGGATTATTTCATTTTTTACTGTATCAATAATCTGAACAATTTTATTAGCTATTTTTGCCGCTAAAAAACGGTCTTTATCAAAAACATCAATTTGAATTGATCCGTATCGCGTTCTATTAAAACTAATATGGTTGTCCCAAGCTTTCCCTAGTTTGTGATTTTTATTTGGATCATTTTGATCAATATTGTAATGATCTATAAGGTTATATTTTTCTACAATTATATTTCTAATTCGAGAAGATTGGAGAATTTGAATTAATTGTTCAGCTTGTTCTTCTTCTCCAAAATCCATTGAAGAGGCCTTTGCATTTCTCTGTTCGGAAAAAGAAACAGTATTTGTAGCTGCTGGAAAAACAATTGCTGTTGATTTAAATATTGGAGTTAAAAGAAAAGAAATAATGGTTGCGGAAATAGCTGCAATTACTGTAACATAGGATATAATTTTTCTTTGTCTCCATATAAATATTAATAGTGAGTTTCTTCCTTGATTTAAATCATTAATATCTTTAGCCATATTTTCAATTTTCTTAGTTCAAAGTTAATGTATTATTAATACAGTCTAATAACTTTAAATGATTCATTTTATTTTATATCAATAAAAATTAAGGTATAATTCTTCTTACAGAATGAAATCTTTTTGGATAGCCAGAATTATAATAATCTGTTATGACAACTCCAAAATGTTTTTTTGAACTCGAACAATGAATAAATTTAATTCCATTTTCATTATTTGATATAATTATTCCTATGTGCCCAATACCTGATCCCTGTCCAGATGTTCCTGTAAATAATATGCAGTCTCCTTTTCTACATTCTTGCAACTTAATTTTAGTCCCAATTTTATTGTAATTTTTTGAAATTCTAGAACAAGAAATATTGCAGGATGAGTATGCGTATGAAGTTAATCCACTACAGTCGAAACTTATATTAGGATTACATGTTGCCCATTTATAAGGAACACCTAATTGAGATTTTGCAAACATGATTACTGAGTCAGCTTTATTGATCCAAGAGCTATCTTGCCCTAACGAAAAGTGTGAGATTAATAATAATATTAATAGTAAGGTGTTTTTCATATATTAATTAAAATTAATATATGTAATGTGTTTTTTAAAATTTTTAGGTTATAATAATAAAGTTTAATTGATTTGAAACACGATTTTTATTCATACAACGTTGTACATTCGTAATGATGTATTTATTTATTAAAAGATTAGTTGTCTTAATTATTTGCGTTATTCCAATTTATGGAATAACGCAAATGTCAAATTTACGGCATAAATTTATAAAGAGTACTTCTGATACTATTCGTTTAGATAGTTTAAGTATATTTCCAAATTCATTTAAATTAAAATGTAATGGGAACATTATCCCAAGAGATGAATATAAATTAGATTATGTATCTAGTACTCTAACATTATTTAATAAATGTCAAGGAGATTTAATTGTAGAGTATCGTGTACTTCCCATTAATTTATCTAAAGTTTATGCAAAAAGAGATACAAGTTCAATTTATATAAAGAACAAGGGGTTTCGTGACCGTTTTTTAATCAGCAATTCGTTTACATATACTGATTTTTTTGGCGGATCAGGATTATATAAATCTGGGAGTATTTCAAGGGGGGTTTCTTTTGGTAATAATCAAGATTTTGGGATAAATTCAACTTTGAATCTTGAGTTATCAGGTCAAATAACTCCAAATCTAAAGTTATTAGCATCTATTTCTGACAATAATCTCCCCATTCAACCAGATGGTAATACCAATACATTAAGAGAATTTGATCAAGTATTTATACAAATATATAATAACCGTTTTAAAATGATAGTTGGTGATTTTTGGTTAAATAAACCAGTTGGTTATTTTATGAAATATAAAAAAAGGGCTCAAGGATTAACAGTTAATTATAAGTGGAATAAAGATTTTTCAAAAGTTTGGACAACAAATGTTTCTGGAGCACTATCTAAAGGGAAGTTCCAAAGACAGATTATACAAGGAAATGAGGGGAATCAAGGCCCTTATCGTTTAGTTGGAGGAGAGAATGAGCCATTTATTGTTGTTTTAAGTGGTACAGAAAGGGTATACATAGATGGTCAGTTACTTGAGCGCGGTCAAGACTATGATTATATTATAAATTATAATACTTCTGAAGTTATATTTACAGCAAGAAATCAAATTACTAAAGACACTAGAATTGTTGTTGAATTTCAATATTCGGATCAAAATTATGCTAGATCTTTATTTCAAACATCTACAAGCTATACATCAGAATCTTTTAAGTTTTGGTTTAACGCTTATTCAGAGCAAGATTTGAAAAATCAACCCCTGCAACAAAATCTAACTTTAGATCAAAAGCTTTATTTATCAGAAATAGGTGATAGTTTAAGTTTAGCTAGAATCTCAAGCATTGATTTTATTGGTTATTTTGACAATCAAAATCTATATAAGTTAGTAGATTCATTAGGATTAGATTCAATTTTAGTTTATACTGTGAATCCAGATTCTGCAAATTACCGAGTAACATTTGAATATGTTGGACCTGGTAATGGGGATTATATTTTTCAAGGATCCAACGCACTAGGAAAAGTTTATAAATGGGTTTCTCCATTAGCTGGAGTGCCTCAGGGAGACTATATTCCTTCTCGTTTAATAATTACCCCAAAACAACGTCAGATGGTTAATGTTGGTAGTGAATTTTCTCTAGGGAAATTTATAAGAATGGATACCGAGGTTTCTTATTCAAAAAATGACTTGAATACTTTTTCGAAGTATGATAGTAAAGATGACCATGGTTATGCTGGGATTCTGAAATTTAGAGGAGAGATACCATTATCTAAGGATAGTGTTTTTAATTGGCTTTTATTTGCTAATTCAGGGATTGAGTTTAGAGATAGAAATTTTAGCCCTATAGAAAACTATAGACTTGTTGAATTTGATAGGGATTGGAACACTCGAAATAATGGTTATAATGGAAATGAAATTTTATCAAATTTATCTCTTGACTTTAGACAGAAAGAATATGGTAACATCAATTTAGAAGCTAGACATTATAAGATTGGAGATGATTATGAAGGTTTAAGGGCTAATTTTAATAGTAAATGGCGTCAAAAAGGGTTTAAAGGTAAAATAGATGCAAGTTATTTATTGAGTTATAATTCGACAAATTTAAACGAGTTCATTCGACATAAATTTGATTTGTCTCAACGTATTGGATTTTTAACAATTGGGTATAAGGATGATCATGAGTTTAACCTATATAAAGCGAGTATTTTAGAGCCAATTAGCTACCAATTTTTTGATTATCAGGTTTATTTATGTAATAGTGATTCTACTAAAAATCATTATCGTATATTTTATAGAGAACGTTATGATAAAAAATCTGATAGTACTCGTTTATCTCCAGCAGCAAAAGCAAGATCTATTGGCTCTGAAATTAAAATCACTAAATGGCAAGATCAGAATTTGAATATTATTACAAGTTATAGAGAATTGAGTATTAGTAAACCAGAATTAATATCTGAGAAACCTGAAAATACACTTCTGGCTAGATTAGAACATCAAATGCGAATATTTAAAGGTGCATTAACCCTTAATACTTTCTATGAAGTTGGATCAGGTTTAGAGTTAAGGCGAGAGTTTTTATACATTCAAGTAAATGATGGACAAGGAATCTATACTTGGGTTGATTATAATTCTGATGGTATTAAAGATTTAAATGAATTTGAAGTAGCTCAGTATGTTGATCAGGCAAGTTATATAAGAGTATTTACACCTAGTAGTGATTATACTAAAACTTTTTCGAATGAATATAATCAATCGATATATTGGAAGCCTAGTAGAATATGGTCATCTAAGAAAGGAATCTTAAAGTTTCTATCTCGTTTTGCAAATCAATCACGTATTCGAATTAATCGCAAAACAAATTCGTATGATGGATTAGACGCCTTTAATCCTTTTTTCACAAGAATTTCTGATACTAGTCTGATTTCAACAAATTCTAATCTTAGAAATACTTTATTTTTTAATCGCACCTCTAGGATTTTTGGAGCAGAGTATTCTTATCAAGATATTAGAAATAAGACATTGTTAGCAAGTGGTTTTGATTCAAGATTTAACCAGTTTCATGAAGTTGCTATGAGATGCAATATTAAACGTAAAATTACATTTAAATTATCGGTTAAATTGGGAGAAAAAATTTCAGAAGTAGATTATGTTACAGGGAGAAATTATAGTATAGATTATTGTTTCATAGAGCCTAGAATAATTTATCAACCAAACACACTATTGACAGTTACTTTAGATGGAAGGATTTCTAAGAAACAAAATTCTCTTCAATTAGGAGGTGAATTAGCTAATGTATATGAGTTAGGTTCGACAGTTAAATATAATCAATTAGAAAAAGGATCTATTCAAGGAGGTGTTAAAATGTTGAACATTCAATATACTGGTATCAGTAATTCGCCACTTGGATTTGAAATGTTAGAAGGGCTTAATTCAGGGCTTAATTATACTTGGAATTTAGGTTATCAGATGTCTATTTCTAAAAACTTGCAATTGTCAATTCAATATAATGGAAGAAAATCTGAGAATCTTAAGATGATCCATTCTGGAGGTATGGAGTTAAGAGCATTTTTTTAAACTAAATACAGATTTAGTATTATTTTTTTCTAAAGAAAATTTTAATAGGTATACCATGAAAATCAAATTCTTCTCTAAGTCTATTTTCAAGAAAACGTTTATAACTTTCGGGAATGTATTGAGGAAGGTTACAGAAAAAAGCAAAAGCTGGAGAATGAGAAGGTAATTGTTGAACATATTTTATTTTAACGTATTTTCCTTTTATAGATGGAGGTGGATTCTGAGCAATAATATCAAGCATAATATTATTAATTTGAGAAGTAGATATTTTCTGTGTTCTATTATTATAAACTGTCATTACAGTTTCTAATGTTTTATGAATACGTTGTTTTGTTATTGTTGATGTGAATATGATTGGGATGTCGTTAAAAGGTGCTAATTGCTGTCTTACTTCTTCTTCATATTTTTTCATTGTATTATGATCTTTTTTTATTAAATCCCATTTATTTATAAGTAACACAACACCTTTTGAGTTTTTTTCAATGATATAAAATATATGTAAATCTTGTTTCTGAATTCCATCTTCTGCATCAACCATGAGCATACATACATCAGAGTTTTCAATTGCTCTAACGGATCTAAGAACAGAATAATATTCAATATCTTCAATGACTTTCGATCTTTTTCTAATTCCGGCAGTATCTACAAGTATAAAGTCAAACCCAAAACCTTTATATCTAGTATTTATTGAGTCACGAGTTGTTCCGGAGATATTAGTTACAATATTGCGGTCTTGACCAGTTAGAGCATTTATAAAAGAAGACTTACCAACATTAGGTTTTCCTACTATTGCAATATGTGGAATGTTTTTATCTTGATTTAATGATGAACTATTTTTTTCATTAAACTCTTTAACTATTTCGTCTAGTAATTCTCCTGTTCCACTACCATTGGTCGCTGAAATATCAAAAACATCACCTAAACCTAGAGACCAAAATTCAGAAGATAACCCAACCCTTGAATTATTATCTACTTTATTGGCAACAATAAATACTTTTTTATTCGATTTGCGTAGTAGTTTAGCTACAGTTTCATCTAAATCAACTAATCCTGTCATTACATCTAACACAAAAATAATTATACTGGCTTCCTCAATTGCAATTTCAACTTGTTTCCTGATTTCAGATTCAAATATATCTTCTGAACCTTTTATATAACCTCCTGTATCAATTACTGAGAATTCTTCACCATTCCATTCGCCTCGACCATATAATCGATCTCTAGTAACACCGCTAACTTCTTTAACAATAGCTTTTCTAGATTCTGTTAGTCTGTTAAAAAGCGTCGATTTTCCTACATTAGGACGGCCTACAATTGCTATAATATTTATCATATTTATAAATACAAATTTAATATATTACGATATTTTAATATCCGTATTTTTTTAGTTTGTAATCACTTTCCCTCCAATTTTTGTCCACCTTCACGAATGTTTCTAAAAACACTTTTTTATTAATAAATTTTTGCATGTCAATACGTGATTCTCTTCCTATACGTTTTAACATCTCACCACCTTTCCCAATGATTATACCTTTTTGAGAATTACGTTCAACTATAATTACTGCTCTAATGTTGATGATCTTATCTTCTTCTTTATATTCTTCAATCTCGACTTGTGTAGCATAGGGGATTTCTTTTTTACAATGTATAAAGATTTTTTCACGAATCATTTCTGATATAAAAAAACGAATTGGTCGGTTTGTGATAGCATTTTTGTCAAAATATGCTGGGCTTTCAGGTATATGTGAAATAATTTCATCCCAAACTCTATCAAGGTTAAATTTATGAAGTGCAGAGATAGGAATAATCGTTGCTTTAGGAAGAAGATTCTGCCAGTAATTTAATCTTTCACTAACTATATCTTGATTTGATAAGTCGATTTTATTTATTAAACAAATTATAGGAACATTAGATGATTTAATTCTAGCTAGAGTTTGTTTATGATTGATTTCATTCTCTTTAATATCTGTAATCAAGAGTATAATATCCGCATCTTTAATTGATGTATTCACGTATTTCATCATATTTTCGTGTAGTTTATATGATGAGTTAATAACCCCCGGAGTATCTGAAAAAACAATTTGACTTTCTTCAGTATTGAAAATGCCTAGTATCCGATGTCTTGTTGTTTGAGCTTTAGAGGTAACAATAGATAACTTTTCACCCACAAGTTGATTCATGAGCGTTGATTTTCCAACATTTGGACTTCCTATAATATTAACAAACCCAGCTTTATGTACCATTTTTTATAAATGAACCTCAAAGAAACGGAAATTAGTTTAAACATAGAACTTAAAGTTAAATGCTTTCTAAAGAGATTTTTATAAAATATTATGTCATTTATTAATAAAATAAGATTATTCGTTTAATTTTAAAAGATGATAGAAACTCAAAAAAAGACCAAAAGAATACACTCTCTTGATTCTTTAAGAGCTATTATGATGCTCCTTGGATTAGTTTTGCATTCTGCGATCACTTATTCTGAATATACTTATAAATGGCCATTAAAAGATTCTGCTGTTCATATTTCGAATGATTTTATTGTTTCTATAATTCATGCCTTTCGAATGCAGGTATTTTTTTTAGTTGCAGGGTTTTTTGGCTCTATGTTATTTTATGAAAGGGGACTTTTTAAGATGATTAAAAATAGAGTAAAAAGAATTATTTTACCTTTTATTGTTTTTATTTTTTCACTTTCGCCTATCCTAGCTTTTGCATTTACATATACAAAATTGGTTTTTGAAGGTGACATTTCAACTTTAACCTTATCTCCTAGTATTATAATTCCTCGTCATACACTTCATCTTTGGTTTTTATATTATTTGTCATTATTTACTCTTTTAGTTACTTGTCTAGCATGTTTTTTAAGAAAAATGCCACATCTATCTAATAAAATTTTAAGTATGTTTAAATGGTTAATAAATAGATCATTTTTGCGTATAATTATATTTTCTGCAATTACAGCTATTATACTTATTTTAACTAGAAGTCATCAAGTTTCTCCATCAACATCTTTTATCCCAGAACCAAATACATTTATATATTATTTAATTTTTTATTTAGTAGGTTGGATTTTATATAAATCAAAAGAGATGCTGGTTAGTTTAATCAAAAACGATTGGTTTTTTGTTGTTCTTGCTATATCTCTTTTCTCTTTTTATTTTTTTGCGGGGGGTTGGTTTAATTATATTTTTCACGTTATTATTAATGCAATAATAGTATGGTTATTTGTTTTTGGTATCACAGGGCTTTTTATTAGATATATGAGTCATTTTTCATCAGTGATGAGGTATATGTCTGATGCTTCTTATTGGGTATATTTAATACATTTATTTTTTGTTGCCATTATACCTAGTTTTATCTCAAATTGGCCGATTCCATCTACATTAAGATTTCTTTTTGTATTAATTATAAGTGGTGCTTTAAGCTTTTTAAGTTATCACTATTTGGTTAGAAGTACATTTATTGGGAAATTTTTGAATGGAAAAAAATATAATTCATAAAATAGTCTTTTAATTAGACATAGAATCTATTTGTTTTTATAGTCAAAATAGATTTTGAACAAATCTATAATTTTCCCTTTCTATTGTTATAGAATTTCATCTTCTTGATCCTATTAGCAAAGCTCCAGCTAAAATCCCAGAACCCATAGCAAAATAATTAAGACATGCTTTGAAGTCTTTATTTTCCTCTTCAACTAAAGAGGATCCAAGCATAAGAGTAAAACAAATAACTAACATTATCCCTGCCTGTTGAATTTTTCCTTTCATATTATACTCAATAAAGTGGTTGTTATTTTAAAAATACAAAAAAATATGTAAATACTTGATGTTGAACGTATTGACTTTTCAACTTGTTATATGTTGATAGATAGGTTGTTTGGATTTTAAAATCAAAATTTGTAAATTATATATTAATATCAGGAATTGTTGAATCTTTTTAATACTAAGCCAATGAATAAGTTGAGGGTTCATTTATTATTATCAATTTTTCTTTCATTTAACTTGTTAAATGCACAAGAATCTAAATCTAGTTTTATAGGGTATGGAGGTATTGGGTTTGGAACAGTGGAAAATGACAATGCTTTAAACTATAATCTAAATAGTAATAGTGGCGCAATACTTTTTAATTATAAAATAGGAGAAAGATTTGGCATTTCATCTGGTCTAGGCTTAAATAAACTTAGTGGAAATGGCTCTAATTATTTAGGAGATTTTAATCATATTCGATCAGTTATAAAAATTCCTTTATTAGTTTCATTTGATTCTAATATTGCAGAAAAAATAAAAATTATGTTTTTTTTAGGGCCATATGTTCAGCATATAGCTGAAGATGAATTTCGCTATTTAAATGAAAGGCAGCAAGATGTTTTTGAAGGTTGGAATATTGGCGGACAATTTAATTTATCTTTCTTATATGAATTTATAGATAAGGTAAGTGTTGGATTGAATTATACATGTCAATCAGATATAACAAAGTTTCAGACTGTACCAACAAAGTTTTTCTTTGATGAGCAAAGGTTAAATAATTTAAATAATATTGGTATAATTTTTCAAATTGAATTGTAAAAACGTAAATATTAAATTGATTAAAGTTTTATAATCAAAATTGATTTAAAATTTTTATTCTTTCTTCTATAGGAGGGTGTGTAGAAAAAAGCCCTCTAAAATTGCCTAAAATGTTCTTTGATTTTGTGTCAGGAGAATTATCAATGAATAGCTGTTTAATATCATCGCTTCTGATATAGTCAATTTTAGAATTAGAAGAGATTTTTTGAAGTGCATTAGCTAAAGAACTTGGTTTTCGAGTCATTTCTGCTGCTCCAGCATCTGCTAAAAACTCTCTTTTTCGGCTTATGGCAAATTTAAATAGTAGAGAAATAAGATATGCTATTATTGATACTATAAGAATAATAATTAAAAGTGCAGCACTTCCTTTACCATCTTTCTTTCTTGATCTCCCCATATTTCCATAAAGCATTCCTCTAAATGCTATTTGTATTATTAATGAAAAGATACCAACAAATATTATACTGATGACAAGTAATTTCACATCATTATTTCTTATGTGCATTAATTCGTGTGCAATGACACCTTCTAATTCATCGTCATTTAGTTTTTCAATAATACCCCTAGTTAATGTTACACTATAGTTTTTTTTATTTAGACCACTAGCAAATGCATTTAATGCTTCGGATTCAATTATTTTGAGCTTTGGCATGGTCATACCAACGCTCATACAAAGATTTTCAGTTAAATTATAGACCCGCATATTCTCTTTACGAGTTATACCCTTTGATTTTGATGCATAGTCAATCATAGATGAATGACCTAAGTATGCAATGAAAAACCATATTCCTGTACCGATTAATATATATGGGCTAATCTCTATAAAACTTTCGTTAATCGCTTCAAAATTTAATCTATCAAGATCGTTAGATGCTAGTATTAATACAGAATAAACAACTCCAAGAAGAATTATTGGGAACCCTATTAATAAAAGGATAGATTTTTTATTGTTAGAGCTAATTTGTTTTTGAAGACCAACGTATTTCATTGTATTTAGAACTTAACTTCCGGAGCTTTTTCGTAATCTGTTCTATTATCTCCAAGATCAAACATATCTTCTTCCCTATATCCAAAGATTGATGCCAAAAGATTATTAGGGAATTTTTGAATAGCAATGTTTAATTCTTTTGTTGATGAATTGAAAAATCTTCTTACGGATGCTAATTTGTTTTCAATATCAGAAAGTTCTGTTTGAAGTTGAGAGAAGTTATTACTTGCTTTTAAATCTGGATAAGCTTCAACTTGTATGTTAAAACCATTTAGAGCAGAAGATAATTCTTTTTCGGCTGCTATTTTTTCATTAATTGAATTAGCGTTAATTGCTTTATTCCTCTTGGAAGTGATGGCTTCTAATGTTCCTCTTTCATGATCCATATACCCTTTAACAGATGCAATAAGCTGTGGCACTATATCATGTCTTTGTTTAAGTTGAACATCTATGTCTGCGAAAGCATTTTTGCGATTGTTCTTTAGTTTCACAAGTGTGTTATAAATCGCAATAATCCAAGCGACTAATATTGCTACAATAATTAACATGATTTGAGTAGTTGTCATGATTTTTAAAATTAACGTTTGTTTTAAAGGTAATGATTTTGTCCTTCTCTAAGTTATTTTATCTTCTTTTTATTTTGTAATATTACATTACGTTATTACTCATTAATTAAAATAAATTCTCTTATGATAAAGATGTCTCTTTTTGTTTTGTTGGTAGTTATTTCTACTTGTTTTCAATTGACTGCTCAGACTTCTCAAGTTATCAGCTTAAATTTTAACAAAGAAAAAATTGAGAAAAAATCTAATATTAATAATTATCAATTTGATTATCAAAGCAACTTATACAACGGGAGATTGTATCGTTTTATAACTTTTGAAAAGGTACCAAATGTTGAGTTGTTAAAAAAATTATCTGACAAGGATATTCAAATGTTAGAGTATATACCAAATAACACTTATTTAGCATCTTTGCCTCAAAATATTAATAAACAGTTGCTCTTTTCATTGGGTGTTATCAATATAGAGGACTTTGATTTAAAGTATAAAACTAGCCGTCGATTAGATAGAGGTAACTTTCCAAATTGGGCTTATGATGGTCAGTATTTAAGTCTGTCTGTTCTAGTTTTTAAAGACATTTCTATTGAAACAGTAATAAGTTCTATAGAGAGTATTGGCGCTTCCATTAGTCATGTCTATAAGCATGCCAACATGTTTGATATTCAATTATTAGAAAATAAATTAAGTACTCTTATAAATCTACCATTTATACGTTTTGTTGACTTAATCTCTGAGCCTGGAGTGCCTGAATCAGATGATGGAAGAAATTTGCATAGGTCTAATGCAATTGATAATGATTATAATGGGGGGTTAGAATATGATGGAACAGGTATTGCTATAGCTATAAATGATGATGGATATGTTGGTCCACATATTGATTATACAGGAAGAGTAAATCAAGATGATGTAGTAGGAGATTTAACTGGAGATCATGGTGATATGTGTGCCGGAATTGCTGGTGGAGCTGGAAATCTAGATCCTCTAATGCGAGGAATGGCTCCTGCTTCTTATTTGCACATAAGACAATATAGCTCTGGTATGGGTGGTACAGTTACTCTTCATCAAGATAGTGCGGTCTTAGTTTTTAATTCTTCATATTCCAATGGTTGTAATGGTGGATACACTAATACGACATTGCTTGTAGATCAAGAAATCGATCAAAACCCTACATTGATGCAAACATTCTCTGCCGGTAATAGTAATAATAACGATTGTGGGTATGGTGCAGGAGATCAGTGGGGTAATATAACAGGTGGGCATAAAATAGGCAAGAATGTGATAGCTACAGCAAATTTAAATGAGAATGATGGTATAATTGCTAGTTCATCTAGGGGCCCTGCTTCAGATGGTAGGATTAAACCTGATATATCTGCTCATGGTAATAGTCAAATATCTACTGATCCTAATAATACATATGCTCCTGGTGGAGGAACATCAGCTGCTGCCCCTGGTATATGTGGTGTTATGGCTCAATTGCATAATGCCTATCAAGAGATGAATGGAGGTAATGTTGCATCTTCTTCTTTATTAAAAGCAACGTTACTTAACACTGCTAATGAGTTAGGGAATGATGGACCAGACTTTATTTATGGATGGGGAAAAGTAAATGCATATAAGGCGGTTAAACTATTAGAAGATAATCGATATTTCTCTGCTACTATAGCTCAAGGCGATAGTAATATTCATAATATATCAATTCCTGCAGGCGTTCAACGTGCTAAGATTATGGTTTATTGGTCTGATTTAGAAGCCTCTACGTCAGCATCATATGCACTTGTTAATGATTTGGACGCTACAGTAATTGACCCTTTATCTGTAGTACATTACCCTTGGTTATTAGATCATACACCAGACCCTGTTAGTTTAGCTACACCAGCTATTAAGGGAGAGGATCACTTGAATAATGTTGAACAAATAGCGATTGATAATCCTCAGCAAGGTACTTATACCCTTAAAGTTAAGGGGAATGTTATTCCTTTTGGCGCCCGAGAATATTGGGTAGTTTATGAGTTTTTATATGATGACATTACAGTAATTTTCCCAATGGGAGGTGAAGGACTAATCCCAGGAAATCAAGATAGAATTCATTGGGATGCTTTTGATGATAGTGGCTCTTTTTTAATAGAGTATTCAGAAAATAATGGAGGTTCTTGGACAACAATAAATACAGTTAGTGGTGATTCTCGATTTATTTCATGGAATGTTCCAACGAATGTTACGGGGCAAGGATTAATTCGAGTTAGTCGTGGCTCTGTATCGGATATAAGTGACGCTAATTTTTCTATCATGGAGCGACCACAAAACATAATAGTAAATAGAGTTTGTCCAGATCAAAGTACCATTCAGTTACAATGGGATTCTGTCCCTAATGCTACAGCGTATGATGTATTTATGTTAGGAGATAAATTTATGGATTCAGTAGGTACTACATCAAACTTACAATATGGTGTTGTTGTGCCGGATGTTTCTTTAGACTATTGGTTCTCTGTTCGTGCTCGTGGTTTGAATGACATGGTTAGTTTAAGGCAAATTGCTATAGAATATTCTGGTTCTACTGGAGGAGTCAATAATTGTTTTCTATCATGTGCCGGCGATCATGATGCAGGAGTAAGAGAAATAACTTCTCCTTCTTCATTTATTGAGCTCTGTGGAGGGGCAAATATAATTCCTGTAGAAGTAGTTATAGAAAATAAAGGATTATATACAGAATCTAATTTCCCTATTAGTTATCAATATGATAATAATTCAATTGAAACTGAAATCGTATCAAGTCCCATATCTTCCGGATCAACGATCAGCTATACTTTTTTTACTCCAATTAATGTTTCTATACCAGGTCAGTATGAACTAAAAGTATGGACAGGTTTGACAAATGATAGTACATCGTGCAATGATACGTTGGTGCAAATAATTGATATACTTAATCCAAATGCTGTTTATCCATATCAAGAGGGTTTTGAACAACCTGTTTTTCCTACATCAGACATAACGATAATCAATCCAGATTCTGAATATACTTGGGAAAGAACAGACGTGACTGGAGCTGATGGGGCCCAAACTAATGCTGTTTTCGTGAATAATTATTCTTATAATGCTTCGGGTGAAGAGGATATTATGCAAATTTTAACTATGGATCTTAATACAGGTACAATTGCACAATTATCATTTGATGTTGCTTATTACCAATATAGCGCAACTTATTCAGATGATTTAAGAATTGATGTTTCAACAGATTGTGGTCAGACTTATACTCAACTCTATTTCAAAGATGGAGCAACTTTATCGGGAGGGAATACATCTACTAGTAATAATTGGACTCCAGCAGCAAGTGATTGGCAGCAGGAAACAATAGATATTTCATCATACATAGGTAATACAGTTACGTTACGATTTGTAAATATTAATGGATACGGTCAGAAGTTATACCTTGACAATATTAATATTGATGTTACGGGATTACCGCCAATTTGTGATTTTGAAGCAAATGTTACTAATACTTGTGATGGTACAGTAGAGTTTACTGATCTTTCAAATAATTTCCCTACAGGATGGTTATGGGATTTTGGTGATGGTAATTTATCAACACAACAGAACCCAACTCATACATATAGTAGCTCAGGTCAATATACAGTTTCTCTTCAAACAAGTAATATAAATGGGTTGGATACTGAAATAAAGAATTCATATATTGATGTCGAGTACCCTGAGATTATTTCAACTATAGATGGAGAGGGTTGTCCTAACACATCAATAGAATTATCTGCTGTAAATGGTTCGTTTTCAGGAGATATCTATTGGTATGATTCAACAGGGTTGGTTCATATTGGAGATACTTTTAATACACCTCCTCTTATTTCATCACAGATATATACTGTTCAGGATGTTATTCAAACATTCTCAAATGTTGGGCCTCAAGATAATACAATTGGAGGAGGAGGTTATCATGGCTCTGGATTTTATGGCGCAATCAATTTCACTTCGGAAACAACCTTTACAATTGATTCTGTTTGGGTAGATGCTGATGGAGCAGGTGATAGAACAATATATTTATGGGATGGAAACATTCTTAGTGGAGCTGTTCAACCTACTAATAACATTATACAACAAGTTACAGTTGCGTTAGTTGATGGTCCACAAAGAATATATTTAGGTATTGAAGTTCCATCTTCAGGAGACTTTGCTATTGGTGGAAATCAGATGAATTTATTTAGAAATAATGGTGGTGCAGTTTATCCATATACTACTCCAGGTATAGCTTCTTTAACAAGCTCAACTGCAACTACATCCCCTGATTATTACTACTATCTTTATGATTGGGATGTGAGCACGAAATGCGAGAGTCCAACACAAGTAGTCACTGCTGGTGTAGTAGATGCTCAATTTACTGCTTCTATTAATGGTAGTACAGTTACTTTTACAGACAATTCTATTGGTGCATATAGTTGGTTATGGGATTTTGGTGATGGAAATACATCTACTGAGCAGAATCCAGTTCATACATATACTATTAATGGTCCACACGCTGTAATTCTTACCATTAATGATGGAGCATGTTCTTTTATGTATACTATTATGGTTATTGTTAATATTGATGAGATTAGTGATAATAAATTAGATTTAGTTCTTCAACCAAATCCAACTAATGGTAACTCTAACATTATTTTTTCGCAGCCAACAACAAGTGAAATTAATACTAAAATTTTAGCAATTGATGGAAGGGTTATAGAAGAATTTAAAATTTTAAAAGGAACTAAAGAAGTTTCATTAAATGTTTCGTCTTATCCACCAGCAATATATTTGATAAGGTTTTCTGCTGATAACATATTAGATACGAGAAGAATATTAAAAAGTCAATAGTTAGTTTTTTATAAACTTTATTGTTCTTGCTTCTTTTTTGAGATTTATTTTTAGAAAATAAAGTCCTGGAGGTAGGTTTTTAATGTTTATAATTTCTTTTTTTTCTTCAAGTTTTTTCAAAACATTTCCTTTTGAAGAAATAATTTCAATGTTTTCTAATTCAGTCAGTTTTTTTAATCCTTTGATTACTAATATTTCGGATACGGGGTTTGGGTAAACACTAGCAAAATTATTTTTGAAATCATTTATTTCCGATAGGTTTACTGGAATACATTCAGAAGTATCAATACAACCATTTAATGAAATAGCGACAGCATAGTTCCCTGTTTCTGTTGGCGTGAAAGTTTGGTTTGTTTCACCAATAATTATAGAATAATCATTGTTGCAATTTAGCCATTGATATCCACTAGCAAATTGATCTGCTGTAAGGCTTGGTATGTTCTCTATAATCGAAGTGTTAGGGTAGGGAGTGATAGTTAAATTAAGTTGAATAACGGAATCACATCCAAACGAGTTGGTTTCTATCACTGTAGCAGAATTATTAGATATTATGTATGTGTTTCCATCAATCCAGGTATAAGATTCACAAGCATTGACTGTATCTATAGTTAAGATATTTCGACTGCTTGGCGGTGTATTTCTTGTATATATAGCACCGTTAATTATTCCATTGTTATTTGAGGTCAAATCAATAGCTGTTGTTCCACTTCCTTCTTCAAAATTCCAATATCCAATAAGTCCATTTTCATTACCTATTGGAGAACAATACATATATTGTTGTATCTCTTGTTGCGTTAATGGTACATTCCATATTTGAACATCATCTATCGATCCATTCAAGAATGAACCACCTTCTTTTTTTCCTACGATTAAATTAGTGCTTGTATTTACGATGCTATAATTCCAATTATCAGTAGAGGCTAAACTTCCATCATAATATAATTTTTGAGTACCATTTTCAAATACCGCCATAACATGATGCCATTCCATAGGGCTATAAATAACATCAGAATAAACATTAAAATAATCAGGAGAATTAGAGGAAGTTCCAGAAAAACGAAACTTTTCATGATTTGAATTTCCAGGATTTGATTCAATTGATAGAAACCATCCATAGTTGTTTGTGTCTGATTTATTAATAATACCAGGCAGTGGAGATAAGCTACCAATTTTCACCCAACAACCAAAAGTAAAAGAAGTATTTGAAAAATCAAAATCGGTTGAATTTCCAAAATCAATGTAGTCATCTGTTCCATCAAATCGAATTGAATAGTCATTTTGTGTTTTTCCAAATACAGAGATACTTAATATAAGAATAAGGAACAGTATTTTCATAGTTATTCTTTAATTATCATTTTCTTTTCTACGCTACCATCACTGTATATATATAAGAGAGGAATATTTGGTTCTGGAGAGATTTCTTGACCAAGTAAGTTAACAATTTTCACAATCTCTTTATTCACTATTGGCTTTGAATTAATTCCAGCATTTGCTGAAAAAGATCTAACTGCTCGAACTTTATATTCTAATATTTTACTTCTTAATAGGTCAAAAACGGGTTGACTAGAATATGCTACATAAGCATATCTAAAATCTGTTAAACTTGGTGTTTGTGATGAACTCCAATATGGATATTGTTGAGCAAATGCATCAAATGTATGCCCACCATTTAATAACGCAATAGAATCAATTAATGATTTGTGATTAAAGATTTCTATCAGTTCATTTCTTGATGGTAAAAACCAATCATTATAACCACCTCTAGTCGAATTAACACATTGATGAACAGCATAACATCCATTTAAATCTGGATAAAAATTCATGAAATTTTGAGTGTTTGTTTCTCCAGCACCAATAGAATCAACTGAAGTTCCAGCCACGAAATCACTATATCCACCCCAACGAGATAATAAACTGTCGAGTGGTGTTGTTCCACTAGGTGGATTTGGATTAGAAAGATCAGCGATATCAACAATAAGACCCCCACCAGATGGATAGGTATAGAAAACAACACCTCCTTGATAAAAGTCTCCAATAGATTGTGCCTGAAGAGATAAGTTAATTATACAGAAGTATAATATAAATATATAAGTTGCATTTTTCATCTTTAATACCATATAGTTATACCATCTCTTTTACCATTTTTATATGGTGTCTCATACCATAGCTGACCATTTTCATGGTAATATTTCCAAATACCTGTTTTTTTTCCATTAACAAGATTTCCTTCAACTTTTAGTTGACCAGTTTCATAATATTCCTTGTATGGTTTTGTTTGAGTAAAACAAAATGTTGTAAAGAATAAAAAAAATAATATTGTAAAAGTCCTTTTAAGCAATTAAAATGATTTTTAACAAAGATATACTTAAATGGTCTTATAAAAAAGTAAATATGAAAAGTTGAAAATTCAATTTTTTGAAAAAAAAACAGTGTTTTTTGATCAAAAAAGGTTGTTTTTTTGCAAAAATTAGTCTTTTTTAATCAAAATTGATGGTTTTTTCTATTTTTTACATTTTTAAAATCATTTATAAATGGTAATTAAAGAATAGACACTTTTAAGTTTTCTAAAAAAGTCTTTTTTTAACCAAAAATGTCTTTTTTTTGACTAAAATTCGTGTTTTTTTGATTAAAATGAGTGTTTTTTGATGAAAAAAGTGAATTTTATTTATTTAAAGTGTTACTAAATTGACGGATTGTTGTTATAAATTAAAAACACATTAAATATGACTCTTAAAGTTTTAATATTATCATTAGTTATAGGTTTTAATTTTGGACCTATTAGCTCTTTTACTTACGAACCTTCTAAATTAAATTATGAGTGCGATAATATACCCGAATTAAATAAGAAGATTATTGAGTTCGTTTCTTCTAAAATAAATAGAAGAGTGGGAAGAGGTTATTGTTGGGATTTAGCCGCAGTACCTCTTAATTTAATTGATGCAAACTGGGATGGTAAACGTAAGTTTGGGAGGAAAGTTGACTATAAAGAAGAGTGCATTTTTCCAGGCGATATAATTCAACTCAAAGGAATTAGACTTAAGTATCGTGACAATAAAGGAGTAAGATATACTGAGATAATGCGAAATCACACTGCAATTATCTATGAAGTTAAAGGCAGGCATGGTTTTGTGTTAGCCCATCAAAACACACAAGGTGGTAAACCTTCAGGTAAGAAAGTCAGCTTGGGTAAATTTGAATTTAAGAATATTACAAAAGGCAAGTTTATTATCTATAGACCGGTATATTGATAATTTTCATTTTATCTAAATAATAAGGAAATAAATCAAATATAATTTCGTTATATAATCATCATCAGGAGTTTCCTTAAGGAATGCCAACCGACCCAACGCAGGGCACGGTGGAAAAACGATGAGAAGCGACTGCTTAAATCAATATGCGTTTCTACATGTTTACTTGATGATGTATTGTTTAACATTTAAAATTTTACATCATGAAAAAAAAAGGTCAACACCCCTATTCTAGCAAAACCGAGATTGAGAAGAAGAATCCGAAGAATCTAACAATTGATATAGATGGACTCATCATTCAAGAACAAACGCTTCTATCCGCTTATAAGCAAAACATGCATAAAGCAGGGAAGCTTGCAAAGAAATATCTTTTCCTCGTTTTTCTCTTAATCCAAACAACCGTTTTTGCACAAAAAGTAAATAACAGAGTAAGTAACAAGAAACAAATTCAGAACATTGTTCAATGGTTTGAAGTTGAAGATTGGAACCGAAATGGTATAAGAGAGTTTGTAATAGAAAAATGCTCAAAAACTCTAAAAGAAAATGGGTTAGATATATTAAAACCTGGTTATGCTCAAGTAGATGTAGCATTCACAGATACGGATAACTGTGATATGGAGTCTTTATTAAAAGGTCAATGTCCTAATTATAATTTAGAAGATGATGAGTACATAAGATATGCTTGGAGAATAGAGAGAGGGGGTAAACGATGGGACCTAGTTACTCTACAAATTGAAAAGTTTGGTATAAAACATAGGATGTACGAAACCAAAGATAAATAATCTGTTACTTTTCACTTAAAACTTGTTATAAATATAAATCTCCTTAATTATCAAACTATGAAAAATCTCTCATTAGCGATAGCTATTATATTGTCTAGTTATTACTCATTTTCTCAATCTCAAGTTAGTATTAGGTTACGAACAAAAATCAAAGACACCCTTGTTATTGATAAGTATAAACGAATAGATAATGGCTTTAAAATACAGAAGTTATATATGGCTCCAGGAAACTGGAGGATAAAAAATGAAACCGCAACAGATCTTTTAAAATCAGAAACAATAATTGCAGTCGATCTTGTTTATACAGATTACCCTAAGGGTAATGATTTTACAGAGCTTAATAAAAGAAGAATAATTGAACTCTTTGGTGCTCTTCCTTCAGCTTTTAACCGCTCTGTCGTTTCTTGGCGAATAGTAAAACAAACTGGTGTTGAAAAAACAGGAGGTATAGATAAATACTTTCATGGGTTTGTGATATACTACAGACCAATGCCAACAAATTATGCGGAAAATAAATTAATAGAAGATATTGTTTCGGGTAAAACTAAACCAGAAGATTCAACACTATTAAAAGTATTTGAACGAAATGAAAATTGGAAAGATATGCTCGTTGTTTGTGATGTTACAGGCAGTATGTCTCCATATACTTCACAGCTTTTACTTTGGATCAAAGCAAATCAAAAAATGCGTTCTATGAAGAACATAATATTTTTTAATGATGATGATGAAATAAGTACTGCACAGATAAAGAAAAAGGATCCAACAGGTATGTGGAAGATAAGCTCAGGTAATTATAGAAAAGTTATGGATGTTGCATTTAAAGCAATGAAAGAAGGTAAACACATTGAAAACAACTTAGAAGCTGTATGTAGAGCAATTGACGAATTTCCAAAAGAAAAAAAGAAGGTTCTAATGATTGCGGATAATTGGGAAGATCCATGTGATATGTATCTTGTTGATTATCTAAAAGAAAAGAAGATTCCAGTTAGAATTATTATTTGCGGCGTGAATAGTAGGTTAAATACAAACTATTTAAATATTGCTAGAGCAACAGGTGGAACTGTTCACACCATGGAACAAGATCTAAATAATCTTGCAACGATTAAAGAAGGCACAAAATTTAAAATTGGAAATGCAAGAATATTATTGTCTCGTGGAAAGTTTATTCAAATAAATTAAAAATTAATACAAGAATTCATGCAAGATAAACCTTGGAATAAACATTGGATTAAAAGATTTAAGAAAGATGGTACAAATAGTCACAAAAGATTTAAAAAACTTTCAACCGGCTATCCAAAATTTGATATAGATAAAGAGATAATAGATACGGTAGAATTTGATGAATTTATAAGAATAGAAAAGCAACGAATACCATTATTTATAGGTTCTCAATTTGGTATTCATCCTAGATTAAATGATATGCCTAATTTCTTTAACGGGGACAAGGCTTTTGCTATTCTATCAAAATCTATTCTATCTGGAAATGTTTCAGGGTTGTCATTGTATGAATATAAACTAGAAAAAAATAAATATTATAAAATCCATCATTATGAGAATTCCTAATACAGAAAAATTAAATCCAAAAGAGCTATTAAAAATTATTCAAAAATTAAGAGAAGAAGGAAGGCTTCCTTCTCAAGAAAAAATAATTTTAGCTCTAGAAAATGCAGCTAGATTAGTACGCAGAAAAATTGTGGATTAATTATCTAAAATTATTGCACAATTTACATTTTAAAATTGTAGATTTATAGAAATCTAAAAAAGTCAAAAAACTTCATTTTTTACCAAAAAAAGCCATTTTTTCACCAAAAAACAGTCTTTTTCG
>MDTD01109853.1_pt1 | contig 23937 bp, 22 predicted proteins | sample 811221 | NCBI WGS metagenome assembly MDTD01 (sample SAMN05326646, study PRJNA326480) | marine metagenome | isolation source: seawater | place: Pacific Ocean: South West | collected 2011 | reverse complement strand
TTCAGCATCTAAAGCAGGCTCAGACCATTTAGTACGGTCCTGGTTTAGAACTTTTGATTTTCCAGCAATTATTACGAATTGTTCTAACAATTATGGCCCATATCAGTTTCCAGAAAAATTGATTCCATTAATGATCATTAACTCTTTAACAGGCAAGAATCTCCCTGTTTATGGCACGGGTAAGAATATCAGAGATTGGTTGTATGTGCGCGATCATTGTGAAGCAATTCAAACCGTTATTGATAAAGGTGAATTGGGCCAGACCTATAATATTGGCGGCAATAATGAAATCACAAATATTAAGATCGTGAAAAATATTTGTAGTATTTTAGATAGCGTAATCCCATCAGAAAGTGGTAGAAGCTATAGTGAGCAAATTATTTTTGTTGATGATCGCCCTGGCCATGATTTTAGATATGCTATTGATGCTAGTAAAATAGAAATGGAACTAGGTTGGTATCCCAAAGAAAGTTTTGAAACAGGAATTAAAAAAACAGTTTTATGGTATATAGAAAATCAACTTTGGTGGGAAAAAATACAAAAAATAAAATATAAACAAGAAAGACTAGGTATAATCAAATAATGAAAGGAATTATATTAGCTGGAGGAAGTGGAACTCGACTATATCCAATAACCAAAGTGGCTAGTAAACAATTATTACCCATTTATGATAAGCCAATGATATACTATCCATTATCTACTCTTATGTTGGCAGGTATAAATAATATTTTAATTATATCAACACCAGAGGATACTTTAAAATATGAGAAATTATTAGGCGATGGGTCTTCAATTGGTTTACAATTATCATACAAAGTTCAACCTTCACCTGATGGATTAGCGCAGGCATTTCTTTTGGGAGAATCATTTATTGGGAGAGATGATGTATGTCTTATTCTTGGAGATAATGTTTTTTATGGAAGTGGCTTACCAAAGCTATTAAAAGCTAGTGTTCAAGAAGTAAAAAATAATCAAAATGCGGTTGTTTATGGATATTATGTTAATGACCCTGAAAGATATGGTGTTGTTGGTTTTGACCATAATGGAAAAGCTATATCTATTGAAGAAAAACCATCTAACCCCAGTAGTAATTATGCCGTATCAGGACTATACTTTTATCCAAACGATGTAGTCGAAATTGCAAAAAATCAAAAACCTTCACCTCGAGGAGAATTAGAAATTACTGACGTAAATAAAACCTATCTTTCCAATAAAAGGCTAAAAGTAGAACAAATGGGTCGTGGATTTACTTGGCTTGACACAGGGACACAAGATTCATTATTGGAGGCATCTACGTTTGTTCAAACGCTAGAAAAACGACAGGGAATGAAGATTTCTTGTTTAGAAGAGATTGCATTTCGAATGGGATATATTGATAAAACAGAATTAGAGATTTTAGGTAAAAAAATTGGTAATAGTTCTTACGGAGAATATTTAATTAAAATTGCTGAGGATGGCCTGAAGCGCTAGCCATAATGTTTAATAAGATAGAAATGCTTATTGTAATATAAAAGTCTGAAATGTTATATAATTTGAATTTAAAAAAATAAAATTAGAAAAGTATTAGTTAGCGATGAATAAGAATATTTGCGTTGTTGGAGCAGGTTATTGGGGTGAAAATCATATTAGGACGCTGAACCGATTAAATGTGTTAAAAGGTATTGTTGAGCTTGATATAAATAAATTGAAAAACCTTTTAAATAAATATCCCGGTGTTGAAGGGTATTCAAGTATTGAGGATGCGTTACTTGGAGATTATGATGGTTTTGTAATTGCAACTCCTGCAAAAACACATTACGATATTGCAAAAGTAATAATAAATGCCAAGAAGCATCTACTTATAGAAAAGCCAATGACTCTTTCAGTTGAAGAAGCTAAAGAATTAGTAGTCTTATCAGAAAAAAATAAGGTCAATGCGATGGTTGGTCATGTTCTTTTATTTCACCCTGCTGTTAAGAAGATAAAAGAAATGATAGACAGTGGTGAAATCGGAGATTTACAATATGCATATAGTAATCGATTAAATCTTGGAAAGGTTAGAACTGAAGAAAATGTATTTTGGAGCTTAGCACCGCATGATATTGCTATTTTCCAGTATCTTACGGGATCTATTCCAAAACAAATAAATGCAATTGGGAGTACCTTTTTACAGAGAGGAATACCTGATTCAACTTTAACTCAATTAGAATATGAGAATGGAGTGAGAGGTCATATTTTTGTTAGCTGGCTACATCCATTTAAAGAACATCGTCTTGTTTTTATTGGCTCAGAAGCTATGATTTCCTTTGAAGATTCATTGGAAGATAAGCCTTTAAAATTGTATTCAAAAAAAATTGATTTAAAATCTGGAATGCCAGAGCAAGTAGATGGTCCTGTCAAGATGATCCCATTTGAAAATAGAATGCCATTAGATATTGAGCTAGAGTATTTTATCAATCACTTAGATAATGTTAAACCCGACATTGCAAACATCATACATGGTTATGAAGTCGTAAAGACCCTAGTTGATGCTAGTAAACAGATATTAGGATGAGCAACAGCTCTATAGATTATTTTTGCCATAATTCATCATTTATAGATGATAATGTTTTGATTGGTAAGGATACTAAAATATGGCATTTTTCTCATATCCAATCAGGGGCAGTTATTGGTTCTCGATGTTCTTTAGGGCAGAATGTAAATATTGGCAATAATGTCAAAATTGGCAATAATGTTAAAATACAAAATAATGTATCTGTATATGAAGGGGTTGAGCTTGAGGATTATGTGTTTTGTGGGCCTTCAGTTGTTTTTACTAATATCAAGATTCCTAGATCAGAATTTCCTCAACGAGGTACAGAGTTTTATTCAAAAACGATAGTAAAGAAATCTGCAAGTATAGGGGCAAATGCGACAATTGTATGTGGTGTTACTATTGGTGAATATGCTTTAATTGGTGCTGGGGCAGTTGTAATAAATGATGTTCCACCATTCTCATTGGTTGTTGGTAATCCGGGGAGAATTATTGGAAAAGTTGACAAAAATGGAAATAGAGAATAGGTTTTGAGCTCTAATGAAAAATTACTTTTAATTGGAGGAGCTGGGTATATTGGCAGTCATATCGTACTTAGTGCATTAGAAAGGGGATATGAGACTACCATATTTGATGATTTGTCAACCGGAGTAAAAAAAAATATAAATAATTATGCAAAATTTGTTCAAGGATCGACTTTGTCTATTTCTGATTTATCAAAGCTATTTAATAAAGACAAATATGATCATATAATACATTTAGCTTCAAGTAAGGCTTCTGGAGAATCGATGTTGAATCCATCGAAGTATGCTACCAATAATATTACAGGTTCTTTGAACTTAATTAACTTTTGTGCAATACATGAAGTAAAGTCGTTCATTTTTAGTTCATCAGCAGCCGTTTATGGAATTCCAGAAAGTAATCCTATTGATGAGTCTCATCCTTTACGACCAACGAATTATTATGGTTATACTAAATTAATGATTGAAAATAACTTAATTTGGTTTAGTAGATTAAAAGGAATGTGTTTTGCTACCTTGCGGTACTTTAATGCGGCAGGGTATGATACTAAAAAAAGGATACTGGGGTTAGAAAAGAATCCTCAGAATTTGATTCCAATTGTAATGGAAGCTGCACTAGGTCTAAGAAAAAAACTTGATATTTTTGGTAATGATTATTTGACAAAAGATGGGACAGGTGTACGAGATTATATTCATGTTTCAGATTTAGCTTCTGCACATTTGGGTGCAATAGATTATATAAAAAGAGAAAAGAAAAACCTAACCATTAATTTAGGTGCTGGTGCTGGTCATTCAGTTTTAGAAATAATAAAAAAAGCTCAAGAGATTTGCAAGGTTTCAATAAGGCATGACTTTAAAGAGAGAAGGGCTGGTGATTCAGATCTTTTGATCGCAAATTCTGAACTTGCAAAAAAGCTAATCCATTGGGAAGCTAAATATTCTGACTTAGATACAATAATTAAATCAACTTGGTCAGTATACAAATCAATTAAACTTTAATGTTTCATATGGTAAGTGATAAAAAAACAGTATGAAAAATATAGAAAAAATGAATATCGCTGTCATTGGACTTGGGTATGTGGGATTGCCACTTGCAGTAGAATTTGGAAAAAAATTTAAGGTAATTGGGTTTGATTTAGATGATAATAGAATAAAGGAACTTCATAGCGGATATGATAGAACTAATGAGCTAAGTGATTCAGATCTCTCGACTTTAGATAAAATTAAGATTACAACTAATAAAGAGGATATTTCTAATTCAGATACCTATATAATAACTGTTCCTACTCCAGTTGACAAAAATAATAAACCAAATTTGCAATCAATAATTTCAGCATCAGAAATTGTAGGTTCTATGTTGAAGAAAAATAACTTAGTTATTTATGAGTCGACTGTTTTCCCCGGTTGCACGGAAGAGATTTGTGTTCCAATTCTTGAAAAAAGCTCCAAGCTTAAATATAATTATGAATTTTTTTGTGGCTATAGCCCAGAAAGAATTAATCCAGGTGATAAGGCACATACTTTTAAAAATATAACTAAAATTGTTTCGGGGTCTAACAAAGATACTTTAGATATTGTAGATATGCTTTATGGAAGTGTTGTTGTAGCGGGAACCTATAGGGTCCCCTCAATCAAAGTTGCAGAAGCAGCAAAGGTTATTGAAAATACTCAGAGAGATATAAATATTGCTATTGTCAATGAATTGGCCCTCATTTTTGATCGCTTAAATATTAATACAAGTGAAGTTTTAGAAGCAGCTTCTACAAAATGGAATTTTTTACCATTTAAACCAGGTTTAGTTGGGGGGCATTGCATTGGTGTTGATCCATATTATTTGACCCATAAAGCACTTGAGGTTGGATATCATCCAGAAGTAATACTCGCAGGTAGGAAAATAAATGATAATATGGGGACTTTTATTGCTGAGAAAACTGTATCTGAATTAGTAAATAAGGATACTAACCCCATTAATGCAAAAATCACCATTATGGGGCTGGCATTTAAAGAGAATTGCTCTGATTTTCGCAATACCAAAGTATTGAAAATCATTGAAAAGTTTAATGATTATAATTGTCAGATTAGTATCACAGATAGTTGGGTTTTGGAAAAAGACGTTAAAAGTAATCTTGGTCTAGATTTAATATCTCTTGATAACATTGCTCATCAAGATGCCATAGTTATTGCTGTTGGTCATCGTGAATATTGCAACTTTAAAATAGTAGACTGGGAAAAAATGCTTAAACCAAATGGAGTAATTATTGATGTGAAATCCCTTTATAAATCAAAGATGTTTAATGGTACATCTTTTTCTTATTGGAGTTTATAATTTTAAAATTATCCTTTGGATCAACAAAACAAATATTAGATCTATAATCTTGGGAATGGGAATGGAAAAGGTTTTAGTCACAGGAAGTTCTGGATTTATTGGTATGCACCTATGTATGGATTTATTAAATGACGGATATGTTGTCAAGGGCATAGATAATATGAATGATTACTATGATGTGTCGCTAAAAGAAGCTCGACTAAATCTATTATCTAATTACAATAATTTCACTTTTAATAAGATTGATATATCCAATCTGCAAGATGTTGAAAGAGTATTTAATCAATTTAAACCTGAAAAAGTTGTCAACCTAGCTGCGCAGGCAGGTGTTAGATATAGTATTGTTAATCCTCATGCATATATTCAATCTAACATAGTTGGTTTTATAAATATTATCGAAGCTTGTAGGCACTATGATGTCAAAGGTTTAATATATGCATCAAGTTCATCAGTGTATGGGGGGAATAAAAAGACGCCTTTTTCAGTTGATCATAGGGTTGATAAACCAATCTCAATTTATGCAGCATCAAAGAAATCAAATGAACTTATCGCTCACGCCTATAGTCATCTATATAATTTGAATACGACGGGACTAAGATTTTTTACAGTTTATGGTCCATGGGGCAGGCCTGATATGGCAATGTACATTTTTGCTGACAAAATTAGTAATGGAAAAAAAGTACCAGTGTTTAACCATGGAAAAATGCAACGTGATTTTACCTATATTGATGACATTATTAATGGGATTAGGGCTAGTATAGAAAAAAATTATTCATGTGAGATTTTCAACCTTGGTAATAATCATTGTGAAGGTTTAATGGACATGGTTAGCCATATTGAAAAAGCACTGGATAAAAACGCAGAAATCAACTTTATGGATATTCAACCTGGGGATGTTCCAAAAACTTTTGCAAATATAGATCATGCTAAAATTAAATTAAACTATAAGCCGAAGATTTCAATCCAAAAAGGAATTCCAAAATTCATTAAATGGTACAAGTCCTACCATAAAATCCCCTAAAAATTCTATGCTCAAGTAATTATTTGAGCCTCTAGGAATACAAACATAGCCTTCACCTATGTCGACGACGGTAGTTGTATGGTAGTTGTAAATATTTACAATAATCTCTTAACTGATTTATAGGTAGTTAGGTGGGTAGTTAAATAAATTTTTAACATTTCTTATATTCGAGTATATTAGCATTTAAAATAATCCAAGAATATGAGCAGTATCTATAAAAAGGGAAGGGATGGTTACTATTACTACCAGACCTATGTATATAATCCAGAAAGTAAGAAAAAGGATAAACGTATATTTCATGCATTGGGAACGAAAGATTTACTAGAAGCAAAAGCAAAACAACACAAATTGGATTTGCAACACGATAATCAAAATTATATTGATTCAAATTCATTAAGATTCCTTTATGATTCACTTCACAAGAAGATTGTAGTATTTATTGCTGGAGTAATTGCCACAATAGTTCTTTTGGTTTTGTTATACAGTACAGACAGTGTTAAGCAACAATCCATTGATTCAATCACAGATGAAGCAAATAATCTTTTAACTGATACTATTGATTTTGAAAAACCTAGCATAGGTAGTCAATTAGATTTAGAAACAGAGAATATTCAAGTTATAATAAAAGGTAATCCCGAACCAAAAAATGTTGAACCAAATGTAATCATTCCAGACTATTTCGTAGAACGAGTTGATAGACTTTCTGGGGCATTTGAACAGGGCAAGATATATGTAACTATAGATAAAAATTCAAGTATTGAAAGCCAGAAACTCCTTTGTGAAAATCTTACGAAACGCTATAGTGAATTTTCCAATATAGTGATTTGCATTTATGCCAATAATTCTGCTGGTAAAAATCTTGCCAGTGGGAATGGTGAACCTGTCAGTGTAGAAGAACAAAAACGTTCTTGGCTGGCAATGTATACCTATAACTCGGTGGAAGGTGAATACTTTGACGATAACCCCACTAGTTATCTTGGCATTTATTAAACAATTAATAACCAGGACTTAGCTATGAAAAACATATTTCATATAATAATTATATTGGCAGGCCTTTCATTTGGCCAAACTGCAGAACAGATCAATAAAGCCAAAGAAGTAATCCAGCGGACAGGATTGTCTGAAAGCCAAGCAAGAGAAGCAGCCAAGGCACGAGGCTACACAGACAAACAGATTGATACTGCTATTCAAAAGGATAAAGCTTTGAAGGCTGGATCTGGACAATCAGTAACCGACTTTACAGAAAAGGTTGGCTTGCCAGAACTGGGAGAATCTAATGAAGTTGTGCAGGAACGACCTATATTGGACACTATGGAGCCCATCGTTGGAGAAGAATTATCTATTATTGGAGCGGATGACTTGGGAATTGTTGATGAATCCGGACTAATTATGGAATCAAAAACACAACCTGCCAAACGCGGATTGACCTATTTCGGCTATGATATTTTCGAACGAGATCCATCATTATTCCAAGCCACGTCTGTCGGCGCTGTAGATCCGGATTACCTTATTGGGCCTGGTGACGAAATTATTGTTATGCTTTGGGGCGAGACCCAGTTCCGACAGGTACTCGAAGTAGATCGTGAAGGGTTTGTGTTTGTTCCTGAAATAGGTCAGGTATTTGTAAATGGCTTAAACTTGAATCTTCTTGAATCAAAACTTTTCAGGGTATTCTCACAATCTTATGCGAGTTTAAACCCACAAGGCCGAACGCCCACCACGTTTCTAGATGTTAGTCTTGGTAATTTACGCCCCTTGAGAATCCAAGTTCTGGGTGAAGTAGCTCAACCAGGAGCCTATACAGTAAGCCCTTCAGCTACACTCTTTTCAGCTCTATACTATTTTAATGGTCCTACGACTCAAGGCTCTCTAAGAGATATTCAGCTAATACGCGGTGGTAAGAAAATAGCATCAATTGATTTTTATGATTATTTACTTACAGGGAAAAAACCAAAGGATCAGAAATTGCAGTTAGATGATGTTATTTTTATCTCACGCCGATTAAAAACTGTTACCATAGAAGGAGAAATTAATCGTAGCGGTATTTACGAGCTAAAACCACAAGAAAGCCTCGCTGATCTTATTAATATTGCAGGAGATTTGCAGATCACAGCCTATCTAGATCGCGCTCAGATTGATCGTATTGTTCCTTTCGAAGAAAGGGCACAGTTGGGGATGGACCGAATGTATACTGATGTGAACTTGGAGCAGATCCTTAAATCTGAAGACGGGTTTCTATTACAAGATGGTGACCGTATACAGATTTTTTCTGTACTGGACCTTCGTCAAAATGTAGTTGACATTCAAGGTGCTGTAACCCGCCCTGGGAGCTATGATCTGGGAGATTCACTCAAGTTAAGTGAATTAATCAAAAAAGCAGACGGACTACTAGGAGATGCTTACCTGGATCGTGTGGATATTGTACGCATTAAACCAGATTTTACTGAAAAATTAATCAAATTAGACTTGGGACAAGCTATAAATGAAAATCTTAATGATGATATAAATCTCCAGGGGTTGGACAGGGTGCGAGTTTATGGTATGACAGAAATGGTGCCAAAAACTTATGTTTCTATAAGTGGACATGTAAAACGCCCAGGTCGTTTCCTTTTACAGGAGAACATGACACTTTATGATTTGATTTTCAAGGCGGGCGGCTATTTGGATGAGGAATATAAAAAACTTACTTATCTTCAACGTGCTGAACTTGTCAGATTCAAACAAGATAGTGATGACAAAGAAATTATTTCTTTTAATCTTAAAAAAGTATTGGATAAGGAAGGGATGGCCAACACTCCTCTAATAACGGATGACGCAGTTCGAATCTACAGTGCTGAGGAAATTGAAGGCGAGGTTCGTTACGTTTCTGTTAGTGGCCATGTAAAGCGTCCAGGTCGCTATGAACTATATGAAGAGAATATGCGTATTTACGATATTTTGTTTAAGGCCGGTGGCTTTGATGACCCCTTATTTAAGTCCCAAACATTTTTAAAGCGAGCAGATTTGATCCGTTTTGAAAGTGACCGAATTACCCAAATCATTATCCCATTTAATTTGGATAGTGTATTGTCCGATAAAAGTAATAAACAAAATATTATTCTTTTACCGGGAGATGAAATCAGGGTCTTTTCTGAAGCTATTTTCAATACAGTCAAATCTGTGTCAATTAACGGCATTGTACGCATACCCGGCACCTACACGCTCAAAAGAGATATGAACTTAACAGACCTGATTTTAGAAGCTGGTGGATTAGTTGATAATGTCTACAGGTATAGGGTAGAAGTGGCTCGAATAGATCCATTAAATAATAAAATGCAGGAATATGCAAAAGTAATTACCTTTGATATAGATGAAAGATTCAGCTTGTCATCTTCAACTTCTAATCAAGATTCAAAAAAAGGACCTTCAACTGGCTATGATGATTTCAAATTAAATCCCTTTGATTTAGTTTGGGTTCGGCCTGATCCTTTTTTTACTAATCAAAAACAAGTTGCTGTAACAGGAGAGGTTTTATACCCGGGACAATATACAATTTTATCATCTAATGAAAAAATAACAGATATCATTCAAAGGGCAGGAGGATTACGGCCAAATGCTTATTCCTATGGCTCTACTTTTTCTCGAGATGGTAAAAGAGTTCAATTAAATCTCCAAAAAATAATAAAAAATCCTAAATCAAAGTTGAATATAGAAGTAGTTGGAAACGATGAGATTAATATTGCAATACGCCCTAATATTATACAAGTCCTTGGCGAGGTAAATGTACCGGGTTTTTATAAGTTCCAACCAAGAAAGCGTATCAGCGACATTATTAAAACATCAGGTGGATATTCTCAGAACGCTGAAAAGAATGACGTATACATTCGTTATCCTGATGGTACTTCATACAAATATCATCGCTGGTTTAATAACAAGAAGGTTCTAGATGGTTCTGTTATTACTGTTGGAACGGAAAAGGAAGAAGAGCCGTTTAACCATACTGAATATGCAAAGGAATTGACTTCAATTATTGCAAATCTGGCGCAAGCTATTACAGTACTGATTTTAGCACAACAAAATTAATTTATTATAATGTGATATTGATATAATAACGTATTATGAGTAAAATAATTACTCATAATATGAAATTAATATGCTAGAATCATTAATTACATCAAAAACTCGTGTTAAACTTTTGATGAAGTTTTTTCTGAACCCTGGTACTCAAGCCTATCTTCGTGAGATAGCTTCAGAATTTGGTGAATCTTCCAATGGCATTCGTTTAGAACTTAACCGCCTCTCCAAAGCAAAGATAATAACTGTTGAAAATATTGGGCGTACCGTCAGTTACAGTGCGAATAAAAAGCATTCTCTATTTAATGAGATTCAATCACTAGTTAGGAAGTATGCAGGACTTGATAAATTGACAGAAACACTTATTAAAAAACTAGGGGATGTTAAAACCGCTTATTTAGTTGGTGACTATGCTCGAGGTATTGATTCTGGATTAATTGATATTGTGCTCCTTGGTAAAATTAATCAAGCTGAATTAATGCGCATTGCTGAAAGAAGAGGGAAAGACATTTCTAGAAAGATTAGGCCTTTGGTTCTTACTGAAAAAGAATTGCGCGATTTATGGAATCAGTTGAATATGGATCAAGCATTACTGATCTGGGGAAAAACAGTTACCAAGGATTAATGATTATTTGATTGGTAATTAATTTTTTACCATCAAACAGATTGCAGTAATAAATGACTTTGGTTATTAGATATTATGTGAGTCAGGAGGCGGAGCCACGTCTAAAAACCATACTAAATGGCAGAATGCTTTATTATTAATAGAATTTCTATTAGAGTTTGCATATTAAATCAATAAAAAAATATATTAGAGATGTGCATCAAACATAATGAGTAACTCTTTTTACCTTTTGAGACATCTTTTTTTATCATTTTTATTACTTTATGCAAATTTATATGCCTGCAGGTTATGGGGGATAATTTCAGTTGGTGATAACATCATTCCAAATGCTGGTGATAGTTTACAATTAGTCCAAAGCGAATCCCAATTTTTTGAACAATTAGGAAGTAATTATCTGGATGGTTGGTCGATTGCTTATTATAATCAGTCGTATGAATTTTCTGGGATTCATAGATCAGATACTACTACTTCCTCCGATTCAATTTATCAACAATACTTTAATCAAATATTGAACCCTGAAAATAATGCCAAAATAATGCTTGGGCATCTAAGAGCTGGATCATCTGGTGCTACTAATATTCCTAATCCACACCCCTTTCTATTTGAATATAATAATAAAACATATTCTTTCATGCACAATGGTACTTTATCAAAAACAATTTTGATAAGTCTTTTAACTGAAAATAATACAGATAGTACTTGGATAAATAACAATCCCCCAAATACGTTCAATGGGTATGATTGGTTTTCTGAAAGTGGTTGGTCTAATGTGATTGATTCAGAATTATTTATGTTATGGATAATGAAAAATATTCAATTAGAATCCGGAGATGAACTAGAAAATTTAATTTATAGTTTACAGCAGCTAGAAATTGCAGAGCCAAATGCGGATAAAAACTTTATTCTTTCTAATGGAGAAATTGTATACGCCTATGCATCGCAAGTATATGGTACTCCGGACTTATACTACTCCGATCAAACTCCAATTCAATATGGTGATTCTACAATTACTCCACACTTTTTGTCCATAATGAGCGAAATACCACCAGATAGTTCGGCAAATCAATTGAACTGGTTAGCCCTCAGTAACGAAGTTTTATTAGTAGCTGATGCTCATGGTAATCATTCATTAGTAGAAGATTTTATTAATCGTGCGCCAAATTTTACTTACTCTGAATTATCAGATACATTGGGAGTTGGATATGACAAGAGTTATGAATTGTATATTACAGATATAGATGCAGACACACTAACGTTATATCTTGAAAATAATCCTGAATGGGCTGAAATCGATAATGGGCAACTATTTCTTTCTCCACAAGAAGATGGTACTTTTTCATTCAACGTCATAGTTAGCGATGGTGAGTTAACGGACACTTTACAATGTGTCATTACAGTAGGTCACTATCGTCCAGTAATTTTGTCAATAACTGATGTTTTAAATGACGGTGGAGGTTGGGTCTATGTTGAATTTTCAAGATCTTATTGGGATACTGAAGAAAACAGAAATACTGAAATATACCATATAGAAAGATTTACATCTGAAGAATGGATAAGTGTTGGTTCTTCAGCAGCATATAATTCAGATTATTATATTGTTCAGGTTGCTACTGAAGACAATCCTAATGCTGAAAACAGTGGAATGAATACTTTTAGAGTGGTTGCATCTATGGATGAAGGCACCTGGATTTCCCTACCAGATAGCGGATATTCAATTGATAATAATTTAGATTTAATAGATGATATAACAATCCCTAGCAATTTCTCTTTATTACAAAATTATCCTAATCCATTTAATTCTAATACTATAGTAAGATATCATTTGCCTGAAAAATCAAGGCTTTCAATTATAATATATGATATTTTGGGTCAACAAGTAAAAGAATTAATTGATGGGTACATGGGTCCGGGATATAAAATAGTAAACTGGGATGGGAAAAATGATCTTGATCAACCAACAAGTTCGGGAATCTATTTTATACGAATGGAAGCAGATAATTATAATAAAACAAAAATGATAGTTTTATCAAAATAAACGAATTTGAATAAGTTGGTTTCAGTTAAAATTTATATATATTTGCGAGATTCAAAATGCTTGAGATAATAGATTCAATCAGAATGATAGATATTGTTAATATTTTGATTACTCATTTCAGTGAACTCAAAAGTTGTTATAAATGTTATGATTCACCAGATAAAACTTCCTTTAAAAATCCAAATATTATATTATTAATGATTAATATTTTATAGTAACTATATGTCAGATAAACCAAAAAAAAGAAAACCTAACCTTTATACTCCAGATTATTTCGATGAGTATACAATTTCTATTATGGATATAGTTTTAATTATAGCACGGCATATTAAAGTTATAATTATTGCTCCAACGATTTTATGCAGTTTTACAATAATTTATGTTTTGTTTTTTGCTAAACCTATTTACACCTCTACTGCTAAAATTATGTCATCAAATGTAGGTGGCGCATCTCAAGCAGCGGGCTTGGCTGCACAATTTGGAATTTCACTTAATGATGTCCAATCTGATGCCAAATGGGCCTACCCTGAAATTATCAAAAGCAGGACTTTAGCTCGATCAATGCTGGAAAATAAATTTGATACAAACAAGTTTGGTCTACAAAAAACACTATTGCAGATATTGACCTTTGGAAATAAAGAACCTCAAATGGGAATGGATACTTTACAAATTATCGCTATTAATAATTTTTTAGATATGATTAATATTTCTGAAGATAGCAAGACTGGTATATTAACCTTAAAGATAAATGCTGCTGAGCCAAATTTCGCTGCAGATCTCAATCTGTCACTCATTGAAGAATTAGATGCGCATCAGCGAAAATATAACAAAGCTAAAACCAGTGAAGCGAAAAACTTTATTCAAGAACGAATTATAAATACAGAAAAGGAATTGATAGATGCTGAAGAAGATCTTAGGGTGTTTATGGATAGAAACCGACGGATAGAGAATTCACCTGCACTTCAATTAGAAAGACAAAGATTGAGTCGAGAAGTTTCTGTATTGACAGGTGTATTTACAACTTTGAAACAACAACTTGAAACAACCAAAATTGAGGAAGTAAAAGAGTCAGATTATGTGGTTATTTTAGACCCACCAGAGATTCCTTTACGGCGATCGAAACCTAACAAAAAGCGAATGGTTATTTTGGCCGGAATATTAGGAATTGGGCTTGGGACACTTCTTGCTTTTACTCGAGAATACATATCTAATAGAAAAAAAGAAGAAAAGGATAAAATCTCAAAAGCTAAGGCTTTGCTTTTAAAAAATATTTCTGAAATTATTCCTGGGAAATAAAATAAATAGAAAAATTTTGGGGGCATATGACATCGTTTAACTTTTAAGGATGTTTTTGAATTAAGTTTATTTGAAGATGAAGAAAAAACCATAGAAATAAATGAAACAGGAAATACAATCAATTGCCAAGAACCAAAATTTGTTATCCATAAATCGAAGTAATCACAATCACTTGTTAATGGTCTTTAAATATCTCTTTAGGGTTATATATTATGATTGACTTAAAATCTAATATACAAGAAAACAATACCGTATTGGTTAAAATGTTAGATGAGTGCGTTTCAGAAATTAGAGAAGCTTTTGACTTATCAATTTTAGCTATTAAATATGGGAATAAATTTTTTTGGTGTGTAATGGAGTTTCCTAATCAGATGCCCAACATATGGTTACCGGATTAATGGAAGAGTTTGTGTCTCATTATAGGGGAGCAATCCCCTCAGTTGCTTTTACAACTGATACATTTTTTATCACTGCTTGGACAAATGATACCAATTAAATTCAAACTCATCGTTTATGACTTCGATGGTGTTATGACCAACAACAAGGTCTATGTAGACCAAGATGGTAGGGAGACTGTTCAGGTTAATCGTGGAGATGGTCTCGGTATTTCAGAAATAAAAAAACTTGGCTTTAAACAAATCATTATTTCCACCGAAAAAAATCTTGTTGTCACTACCAGAGCAAAGAAATTAGATGTTTATTGTTTACAAGGAGTAGAAAATAAAAAAGATGTTTTGATGAAATATTGCAAAAAAAATGGTTTTGATTTAAAAAGTGTTGCATACGTTGGTAATGATATAAACGATAAAGAAGCTATGGAAATTGTAGGATTTGCGTTTTGTCCAAATGATGCACATCCCAGTATAAAAGATTTATCAAATCATATTTTGGAAACAAAAGGTGGAGATGGTGTGGTTAGAGAAATTTTTGATTTAATTAAATAAAAAAGGAGAAAAAATGTCATTATTCATTATAGGTGAAATTGGAATTAATCATAATGGTGATATGGGAATCGCAAAAAAACTCATTGATTCAGCATCAGATGCTGGTGCAGATGCAGTAAAGTTTCAAAAACGAACAATCGATTTAGTATACACAAAGAATTTTTTAGATGGTCCTAGAGAAAGCCCTTGGGGCACAACACAAAGAGAGCAAAAAGAAGGTTTAGAGTTTGGATTAAATGATTATTCCGAAATTGATAAATACTGTAAAGAAAAAGGAATAGCCTGGTTCGCGTCTGCTTGGGATTTGGAGAGCCAACTATTTTTACGTCAATTTAACTTAAAATATAATAAAATCGCTTCAGCAATGATTGTTTATGATGACCTCCTAAAAGAAGTTGCATCGGAGGGTAAACATACATTTATCTCAACTGGTATGTCGACAGAGTCAGATATATCAAATGCTGTAGATATATTTCAAAGTGCAAATTGTAGTTTTGAGCTTATGCACTGTATTTCTACTTATCCAATGGAAGATGAGAATGCCAATCTAAATGCTATAAATACTTTACGAAAAAAGTACAATTGTGATGTTGGTTACAGTGGCCATGAAACTGGGTTAGCTGTATCATATGCAGCAACAGCTCTTGGCATAACTTCTCTTGAGAGGCATATAACCTTAGATCGATCTATGTATGGTTCAGATCAATCTGCTTCAATTGAGCCGTCTGGTTTTTCTATGCTCGTGGGTGCTGTACGAAAAATCGAAGATGCCATGGGCAATGGTCATCTTGGTTATTTAGAAAAAGAAGTTCCAATTGCAGAAAACTTAAGACAACATTTGGACTGGAATTACGATAAATAATCATTTGAGAAATTAATATGAAATCAGTTGCTATTATTTTAGCAAGAGGTGGTTCGAAAGGAATTCCCAATAAGAACATTATTCAATTTTGTGGTAAACCTTTAATGGCTTGGACTATAGAAAACTGTTTGGATAGCAGTGTTTCCTCTGTATATGTAAGTTCCGATAACAATAAAATATTAGAGATTAGCAAACAATACGGAGCTGCTTGTATTAAAAGACCAAGCACGATATCAGGGGATGAAGCCACGTCTGAATCTGGCTGGATGCATGCCATAAAAATAATTGAAAACATTGAAGGGGAAATTGATTGGGTGCTTGCTCCTCAAGTAACCTCTCCTTTGAGGACATCCAGAGATTTTTCTAGGGGGTTAGCTTTGGCAGAGTCAGGTGAGTATGATTCTATATTTTCATGCAGTGTCGCTGAAGATTTATTTTTTTGGGAAGAAAGAGATGGTTGTTTGGAAAGTATAAATTATGACTGGCACAATCGTCAACGGAGGCAGGATATTCCAAAGCAATATATAGAAAATGGTTCATTTTATCTATTTCGACCAGAAATTTTACGTCGAAATAATAATCGTTTTGGTGGGAAGATTGGATTTTTAGAAATGGATTTTTGGAAAATGTTTGAGATTGATTCTGAGGAAGATATGAGAATGTGTTCTTCGCTAATGAAAGAATACGTAATAAAGGAGGAATAATGATAAAGCTTAATGTAGGAGCTAGTCCAATTTGGGATGCTGAAGGATGGCATACCCTTGATCACAAAGCTCGTGAAAATAACGACTTTTCAATAGCTGGGGATGCTGCTAATATCCCAAAGGATGAAAGTAGCTGTTCTACTATTTTTTGCTCTCATATGTTTGAGCATATTCCGCATGTAAGATTGGAATCAATATTATTAGAATTTAATAGAGTGCTTGAAAGAGATGGTATTCTTAGAATTTTAACTCCTGATTTAAAAAAAGTAGCCAAAGCTTATGTTGAGGAGGATAAGGATTTCTTCTCAAAAGCAAAAAGTGAAGATGAATCATTGCGTACAGATTTAGGTTTTGGAGGCATGTTTATGAATTTTATAGTATCTCCTGGGCAAGATACAGTTTTATATAACAGATCTCTAACTGAGTTTATAGCTGGGTATGCTCACCTATATTCGTATGATTTTAATATGCTAAGGATTCTTTTAGAAAGAACAGGCTTTTATTTAATTGAGCAAAAAGGATTTTGTGTTTCTGATCTAAAGGACTATGAAACACCCATGCATGTAGTTGGTAAAAAACCAGAATGGCACGATTTAAATCAAGAATATTATAGGAAAAATGATCTTGTTCATTATTATGATGAAAAAGAAAAGAGATATAAAATTAATTTTAATATAACCGGTTTTGATCGAGATCCATTAACATCACTGATTATTGAAGCTAGGAAAAAACAGACCATTCAAAAAGATAAATATGCGTCATTAAATAATAGCGATTTGAATTATAATAAGTATGCATGGTCTCTGCTTGGTGATCATGAGTTTTCAAAAAGAAATGATATAATTTTAAATGCAATTAAGGAAAATTTTGAGGATAATAATGAAAGCTAAACGGTTTGTATATTTCAATGGAGACTTTTTGCCTGAATCTGAAGCCAGAGTATCAATATATGATTCGGCATTAATGTTTGGTGATATGGTATTTGAGATGACACGCTCATTTAATAAGTCTCAGTTTATGCTAAGAGAACACCTTGAACGTTTATATACAGGTATTAAAATCTTACAAATTCCCGTTGAAATGACTATAGATGAACTTGAAAATGCGGTTTACAAAACCATTGAAAAAAATGAGCCAAGTTTTTCTGATAATGATGAGCATCGTATAATGATTGATGTTTCTAGAGGGCTATTGGGAATTTATCAGGGAATTGAAGGAGCTAGGAAAGGGCCTAATGTTATCATCGCAGATTTTCCACTTAAATGGACGGTTCAAGGTATGGGTAAGTTATTTGATACTGGAATAAATGCTGTAATAACATCACAGCGGGCAATCCCAGCAAACTTAATGGATCCTAAGATTAAAAATCGAAGTCGATTATTTTATTTAATGGCAAATATTGAAGCTTCCAATTTTGAAGGTGATAATAATTGGGCACTTTTGTTAGATACTGATGGCTTCATTGCCGAGGGTACAGGTGATAACTTTTTTATTATCAAAGATGGTGTAATTATTACTCCCGAAGGTAGAAATGTATTACGTGGAGTTTCTCGTGATTATGTAATGAATACATTATGTCCTGAGTTGAAATTAACAATGGTTGAAAAAAATATTGAGCCATATGATGTTTATACTGCAGATGAAGCTTTTATGACCGGAACTCCATTTTGTATGTTGCCTGTAACAAGTTTAAATAGTGTTATTATTGGTAATGGCAAAGTAGGACCGATATTTTCTAAACTTATAAACCAGTGGTCAAACAATACAAATATTAACATAATAAATCAAATTAAGGACTGGAATGAAGCGAGTGATTTATCGGATTCTGATTCCCCAACTCCCTATTCATTTAAGAAATAATGATTAAAAGCAAAATTGGTTTTATGCAAGGGCGTTTATCACCAATGGTAAATAATAAAATACAGTCATTTCCGTGGGATTATTGGAAGCAGGAATTTCAGATTGCTTATGATAATGGTTTTGGTATCATGGAGTGGACATTAGATCAAGATAGATTATATGATAATCCCATTATGTCTGATGAAGGTAGAATGTCAATTAGAAATCTGTCTCAAGAATATGGAGTGTCTATTCCGTCCTTAACCGGCGACTGTTTTATGCAAGCGCCTTTTTATAAAATTGATGGAAAAGATAGAGATCTACTATTAAATGATCTAAATAGTATATTAACAGCGTGTGGTCTAATTGGGATTAAGCTCATAGTATTTCCACTAGTTGATAATGGGAGTTTGGAATCTAGAGACCAACAAAGAGAATTACAAGATGGTTTGGAAACGGTTGAGCCATTATTAAAACTTTATGGAATGAAAATTGTTTTTGAATCTGATTTTTCTGCAAAACGGCTAATAGATTTTATATCTTATTTTTCTCCAGAATATTATGGGATTAACTATGATATCGGTAATAGTGCTGCGCTTGGCTTTGACCCTAAAGAAGAAATTAGTATTTACGGTAACCGAATTCTTAATGTTCATAATAAAGACAGACAATTACATGGGACTACAGTACCTCTCGGCTCGGGGAATGCTGACATCCAAAGAGTATTAAAAACTCTGAACACAATTAACTACAATGGTAATTATATTCTTCAAACTGCAAGGGCAAAAGATGAAAATCATTTAGGTGTTCTTATAAAATATCGAGACCAAGTAATTAAGTGTATTGAGCAATCATCAAACGCAAATGAATTTAGAATTAAATAATCAAACAGTATTAATTACAGGTTCTTCAAGTGGCATAGGTCAAGGCATTGCTGATGGATTTTTAAAAGAAGGTGCATCAGTGATTCTTACTGGCACTAATAAAGCAAAACTTGTAGATACTTATCAAGGTTTATCAAAGAAATACAATAAGGGGAAAATATTAACTCATTTAGGAGATCTCAATAAGCCTGAAATATTAGAATTGTTATACAAATTTATTATCAATGAATCAGATGGTATAGATCATATTGTATGCAATATTGGAAGCGGGAAATCTGTTGCGCCACTGGAAGAGGATGTACCTGAATTTATGCGTATGTTGGATATTAATCTTTTAAACGCCGTTGGAATTGTGAACAAATTATCTTCCATATTGAAAAGTAGCACTACCAAAGAAAAGTGTTCTCCTAGCATATCTTTTGTTGGTTCAATTTGTGGTGTTGAAACGCTTGGTTGCCCAGTGCCTTATGCATCAGCAAAATCCGCATTGGTTAGTTACGCAAAAAACATCTCCTTTCCACTTGGCAAGCTAGGAATTCGGGTTAATGTTGTTTCACCTGGTAATATTATGTTCCCTGGTTCCACTTGGGAAGATAAAATAAATAAGGACCCAAAGAACGTTCAAGAAATACTTAAAAAAGAAGTGCCATTGCAATGTTTTGGAGATATTGAGGACGTGGCAAATGCAATTATTTTTTTGTCATCGAAGTGCGCAAAGTTTGTTACTGGTGCAAATTGGATAATTGATGGAGGGCAAACACGATCTTAAAAAATAAAAAGTTAGTAAAACAATCCTTTGATTTAACAGGCAAAGTTGCTGTTATAACTGGCGGTTCAGGATTGCTCGGAGAAAAGCATGCTGAAGGGATTGCTGAATTTGGTGGGATACCAATATTATTGGATATTGATGAGGAGGTTGGTCGCAAAAAGGCAAAAATGATATCTGAGGAATATCAAGTTAATTGCCTATTCGAAAATTGTGATATAACAGATGAATCCCAAATATTAAAGGTTAGAGATAAAATTTTAAGGAAATTTGGACGAGTTGATATTTTAATTAATAATGCTGCAATAGATTCCAAAATAGATGCGGACAATGAGATTAATCTATCAAGATTAGAAAATTTTTCCTTGGATCAATGGAACCTAGAACTCTCTGTTGGTCTTACAGGTTCTATGTTATGTAGTAAGATTTTTGGTTATGAAATGGCAAAGAAGGAAAATGGAGTCATTCTAAATATTTCCTCCGATATTGGAATTATTGCTCCTGATCAAAGGATTTATAAAAAAGAAGGCGTGCCTGAAGCTAACCAACCTACCAAGCCTATCACTTATTCTGTAATCAAACATGGATTGATAGGTTTAACAAAGTATCTATCAACATATTGGAATGATAAAGGAGTGCGCGCAAATTCAATTTCGCCAGGAGGTATTTATACTGGTCAGAATGAGAAATTTGTTCAAAAGCTTACAGATTTAATCCCTCTTGGTCGTATGGCGCATGAAGAGGAATACAAAGCTGCAGTGATATTTCTTGTGTCTGATGCGTCATCATACATGACAGGAGCGAATTTAGTCGTTGATGGTGGCAGAACTTCTTGGTAATCTCATATGATAGCGATTTTACAATTGGTAAAATAAAAGGAGATAAAGTGAATGATTGATAAAATGACAGATTTAGAAAAGAATGAGATATTAAATAAATACATTAATCCAATCTTCTCGGATAATCGTAATTGGAGGGAAGATATTCCTGAGTACGATAAATACTTTGATTCCGTTGAGCAAGAACTTAAAGGACTGCCCAAAGAAAATGGAGTTGTTGTAGACTCTGAAATTGTCATTGAAACTGGTTGTGCAGTCTGTGACGATAATAACCACAAACAAGTTTTATGTAAATATGGTTTTTTATATGTTGAATGCAATGGTTGTGGGCATATTTATGTTTTTAATAGGTTGCGGGATGAAAAAATTCTTGCTGATTACAGCGGAGGTAATGATCTAGAAAAAATCACACATAAAATCGAAAAAACTGACAAACTTCAAGAGTATACCAATAATCTATACAATAAGTATTTATCACTATTCTCAGATCTTGGGATTAGAAAGGGTCGTTTGCTGGATGTTGGGTGTGGTGCAGGAAACTTTGTAGACTACTGTGTAAAAAATACTACCTATGATGTATACGCAAATGAAATTAATGAAGATATGCATGAAGGTCTACGACAGATAGTTGGGAACAATTTGATTGCTGGACCTATTGAAGATCAGGAATTCCAAAATAAGCAATTTGATATCATTACCTTATGGGGTGTCTTAGAACATTTAATTAACCCAATGGCTGTTCTAGCTCAAGTAAAAAATATTATTAAGGAAAGTGGCTATATAATGGCACTAATTCCTAATATAAATAGTCGAGCATATAAGCTTCTTGGAGCAAAAACACCTACCCTCAATCCCAAAGTCCATATCCAAATGTTTACTGAAGATAGTTTTAAACTTATGTGCGATAAGGCAGGTTTAAAAATTGTAGAGTTATTTGGTGAATTGCCAGTTATTGATTTGATGTATGATTTTTGTCGATACGATGACCAACTTATTAGTGAAATAATGGGTAATAATGAATCATATTATCACGCTTACCTAATAGCAAAATAAATATATTCATTGATATTCTTTTCAGGATAGTGAATTTATATGAATGCCCCTAGGCTTGTTCTATTGATGACATAAATTTAGTGGAACTTATTTTAAACAAACCTCATATAGATTCAAAAATAGTCGATTAGTACTATAATCAATATTGAGCATCGATATCTCCTAGATCTATTAATCTTGTAACAGCTCATGCTTTGGGAATCTCAATGAAAGAAAATATTCAATCTATTTTATCAACTATAAATCAAAATCTAGATGATTGAGGTATGAGGAAGTTTGTTAATTTTGAACTTTATATATAAATAAACTCAAAAAATAAAGTAATGATTCAATTTACTAATTCTATTTATGACCTTATTGGTAGAAAGCTGTTCAAAGTTTTATTTTATTTAATAATTGGTGGGCTTTTTGAGGGCTTTGCGCTTTTATTATTGGTGCCAATATTGAACTTTACTATGAAAAATGACGTTCCATCATCTGGTATTATTTTAGTTATAGATAATTTTTTATCTGGATTGGATATAAACTTTTCTTTAGGAGTTGGTCTTCTATTATTTTTCTTTGTTTTTGTATTGCAAACTATATTTTATTTGTTGCGAGAATACAGTATCGCTGATACGATTGCGTTTGCAAGGATGAAAATAAGAAGAAATCTTTATGGAGCTTTATTAAAGTCAGAATGGGTCTACATAGTAAAAAAGAAGAGAGGAGAATTAGTAAGCGCAGTGGTCAATGATTCTGAAAAGGCAGGTAATGCTATCTATAGCTATTTAATTTTAATTTCCTCTTTTACTATTTCATTAGTCTACACTGTAACAGCAATAATAATTGCACCAACATTCACAATTGCGATGATTTCAGTTGCACTAGTTTTATTCCTATTATTAAAAAAGACTTTAAAAAGAGGGAGTGATTTTGGACAAATATCTTCAGAAGGGAACTCTCAGTTGCAAATAGTTTTAAACGAACATTTTGACGCAATGAAACTAATAAAGGGTACCGCACTTTTTGATTTATCTGAAAATTCAGTAAAAAATGCTTCAAAAAAGTTGGCTGATATTGAACGGAAAGTTCTAAAGCATAATGCCAAACTTAAATCCTATTCTGAACCATTGATAATAGCGTTGTTAACTCTTTCAATTTATTTTGCCATTACATTTCTTCAGATTAATATTGCTGAACTTTTTGTTGTTCTTCTAATCTTTTTACGTCTTTTTCCAAAAATAATAAATCTAAACCAAATGTATTTTCAATTGATGGTTTTTATACCATCATACGATAAGGTCTTGTATTTTACAATGGAGGCTTTAAAACATGTTGAGAAAACCTTTAGTTATTCAGAGTTTATCAAAGTAAATAAAGGTATAGAGATAAAAGATATTTCATTTGAATATAATCCTAATGCTCCAGTAATTAATGAATTTAGTCTTGATATAAAAAAGGGTGAGACAATTGCAATTACTGGAGAATCAGGTTCTGGGAAAAGCACGCTTACTGACCTTATATTAGGATTAATTAAGCCAACATCAGGGTTAATATGTATTGATGATCAGCCAATAAATGAGATCAATTTGATTGGTTATAGAAATAAAATTGGCTATGTTTCTCAGGAGACAATTTTAATACATGATTCAGTGAAGAACAATATATTATGGGG
>MDTD01045430.1_pt1 | contig 23939 bp, 19 predicted proteins | sample 811221 | NCBI WGS metagenome assembly MDTD01 (sample SAMN05326646, study PRJNA326480) | marine metagenome | isolation source: seawater | place: Pacific Ocean: South West | collected 2011 | reverse complement strand
CCAAACACATCCCTCTATCCAATGATTCAACCCATGTTCCCGCTCTCGAAAACCATACACCTAGACACACCAAACGGATACGAACGTAACCATGCACACATGGGGATTGGGATACGAATGACCGTCCACCCGGGTTCAAACCCGGGCCTATAGATAACGTACGCGATGCCTACAGCATCACATCCTTCGGATTGGGCAGGTCTAAAGAGCTCCCCTCAACACAAAACAACCCCCTTTTCCTTGCGAAAAACATCCATCAGGGGAAGCGTTTCATCGATTGTTTGACGAGGTCGGTATATTCTTTGACCATTTTGTCGGGGTAATTGAGCGGTTTGGGTGAATGCCATTTGCGCGTGAGAGGATATTTTTTGGCATTTCGGGCAGTTTTGACGAGATTGCGAAGTGTCTTACGAGGCCAGTTTTTTTGGGCATTGTTGATAATCCACTTGGGCAACCAGCCTTTTGGATCCGTATGGACCTCTACAATAATCCGCGTCTTGGGTCCACCGCCCTTCTTTTGCTTGAGCGCTTTAAATTGATAGTACGTCCGAATCGCTTCAGCCCGCACACAGCATTTGTTCTTGGGTCGTTTTTTGTGTTTGATGGACTTGATCAGCGCCGTAAAGATTCGGCGCTTGAGGTCTGGAACAGCCCGTGTATACATGACAAAGTCTCGATCCCACGCAGGCCAAGGAAAGTCAAACCGAATCCAATAGATCCGCTCAATCTTACTCGGCATCGCAATACGACCACTCGAATGATACCGATCAATCCACTTCTTTCTGTACTTGGGGGTGATCAAAATCGTAATCAACTTCGCGATGTGAATGTCCGCCACCATCTCCCCCCTGAAGGCAAACAGCTTACTTCCAGGCACCTTCATCTTGTGAACCAAGACACCGCCCTTACTTGAAACCTTGACCCAACGACCCTTCTTGGCCGCGTGTACGTCCTCAACACCCACAAGACACAAACACAACACAAGCACCAACACACACCGAAGATATGACATGACACCTCACCATTTTCCAATGACCCATTTTGGGTCGGACCACTCACAATTTGTATTCCACAACACATTACCAAAGCCCCCTCCTTCAGGAAAGGTCCTCTTGTCGATCCAGGCAAAAAAGAATCTCCACACCCAAAAGATGACACCGCCAAGACGGGCTTCGAGACAAAAAATCAGCTTCTCACAGACCACACAATATGCTACACAACACAAAAGATATTCCGGGCCACCAAAACGAAGCTGGGAAGAACAAAATAGACTTCAAGGTGGCCGACAACATCCTGAGCATGGAGCTCTTGATGCACATGAGAGGTTCGACATGAAAGGAACAAAACAACAACTCCACATGCTTGTCATGACCGTATTGACAGGTCTCATCATCGCAAGCTCAACACAAACTGCGTGCAGCCCGACCAGCACCGCAGAGCCACACAAAGAACACACACAAGCCGAAGGAGTCGTCGAAAAAACCACTCCAGACGCCAGCACAAATGACACCCAACCCGATCAACAATCCACACCAGAAATCGCTCACGACGATGTCCCCGAACAGCACACCCCTCAACCTGATGACACCCCTCAACCAGATGAGCAGGCTGTCGACAATCCTTCGACCGAACCGCAAGTCGATACAAAACCTGTCGAGCAAATCGTCGAAAACAACCCACCCGAACAAAGCCAACCAGACCAACCAACTCCACAACAGCGATGCGCACCCCTTCCGGCGCCAAAGGGCACGATTGTACGTGTGAAACCTTCACAAGGGGCGAAGTTACCTTCAATGATCGCGCAGGCAAAGGCCAACACGACCTTCTTGCTGGAAAATGGTACGTACAAAATGACGGGCTCAGAATCACAACGACGTATCCAGATCAAAAAGCCTGGCATTACGATTCGTTCGGCCTCAGGAGATGCATCAAAGGTCATCATCGACGGTGAATACAAAACACAAGAGATCATCTTCATCGCCGCAGATGACGTGACCATCGCCGAAATCACAATCAGACAAGCCAAATACCACCTCATTCACATCACTGGAAACGCAAATGGACATGTGATGCGCCCCAATCTTTACAGACTCCGCTTGCTCGATGGTGGTCAGCAATTTGTCAAGGTGAACTCCTGTTGCTCACACAAGAATTGGGTCGACAAAGGTGTCTTGGCGTGTTCAGAGCTGACCATGACAGACAACGGTCGCAAAAATGTCGAGACGCGCTTCGCGGGAGGTTGCTACACAGGCGGAATTGACGCACATGGCGCAAAAGATTGGGTCGTGCGAGACAATACATTCAAGGGGATCTATTGCAAAAATGGTGGACTCGCAGAACACGCCATCCACTTCTGGCGCGCCTCTTGGGGAACACTCTCCGAACGCAATATCATCATCAACTGTGCCCGTGGCATCGGTTACGGACTCGGTAAGAATAAAACGAGCAGCGACAGGGTCTTTCCAAATCATCCCTATCCCAATGTTAGCTATGCCGGACATATCGATGGGATCATCCGAAATAACCTCATCCACACAGACGCAAGCGTCAAACCTTACTACGACACAGGCATCGAACTCGAACAAGCTCACGGTGTGGAGATCTACCACAACACCCTCGCCTCTCCGTCCAAATACACGGGGTTGAGTTATCGATTCGCCAACACAAAAGCGCTCATCCAAAACAACCTCATCTATCGTCTCTCCAAGCGGGATAATGCAAAAGGAACCGTCTCTCATAACCTTACCCCCGTCCCCACAACCTACTTCGTCAACCCATCCAAAGTCGACTACCACCTCACCTCAAAAGCCACCAAAGCCATCGGCAAAGGCACCCCACAAAAAGACCCCGGGCTCGATCTCGATGGCAAACAACACAACCCCAACGCTCCCGACCTCGGCGCCTACGCTAAATAATCCCCCTATACCGAATTAAAATCCCTCACGCATTCTCTTGCGCAATTTGGCAAAGAACTTGAGCTTGGTTTTTGAGTAGAACAGAGGCTTGGGAGAGTGCCAATTGACAAGCAGTGGATAAGGCTTGAAGGCATGGGAGGCTTTGACCAATCGCGTCAATGTTTTTCTCGGCCAATTGGCTTGCGTGGAGTTGATGATCCAAGCCGGAATCCAACCTTTTGGGTTCATATGGACTTCCACAGTGATCTTGGTCTTGGGTCCTTCGCCCTTCTTTTGTCTGAGCGCGAAAAACTTCCACTTTGTGTAGCGAATGATCGCACGCACACAACCCTTGACCTTGGGACGTTTTTTATGTTTGACAGACTTGATAAGAGCCGTGACCGTTCGGGTCTTAGGTTCGGGTGAGGCTTTGACATGAAGGACAAAATCCCGTGACGCGATCGGCCACGGCATGTTGAATCGCAACCAATAGACACGTTCGAACTCATTGGGCCTTTCGAGACGACCACTTGCGTTGTAGTTTTCGATCCAGACCTTGAGCTTGCTCAATGAACCAAAGAGTGTGATCAATTTGCCGATGTGAATAGGGGCGGTGTACTCGCCGCGAAAAGCAAAGAGAGGGCTCCCTTTGATGCGCTTGCGATAGACAGCGAGCCCCCCTTTGTTCGATGTCCTCTCCCATCCATCTTTTGCGACGGCGTCCTTTGTCGGACCAAACGCAAACAACACCATCAAAAACAAGAGGAATAATCTCATATGTATAGGCCTTTCGTCAGTGGAACCTTTTGAGTGATACAGTCCACATCCACATCACTCCAGTGGTCGTTTTTCTCGACAAAAGAATACCGCGATGTCAAAGAATATACAAGAGACCCCTCCCCCCTCGGAACAATCTATGGCTTCATCCCCTGTGTGATCCACGCCTGAAACTGTTTGATCTCACAATCAGGCAACTTTCCACCAGACGGAGGCATCGCCTTCACACCAGCTTCATGACGGATCACCTTCATCAAAAGACCGCTCTTCGCGTACTTCACGACATCATCATAAGAAGCCAATGAGACACCACCGAGCGGACTCGTCTTGTTATGACAACCAAGACAAGAACGCCCAATCACCGGAGAGATATGAGCTGCATAGCGCATCTCTTCCGTCTTACAGGTCTCACCTCCACTCTCACAAGTCGTATTCTTCGCGCCTTCCAGAATCCACTGACGCAACGTCGCGATCTGTTTGGCACTCAGCGTACTTCTGGGCGGGGGTGGCATTCTGTCTTCGAGATCATCTTCCGTGATAGACTCGAAGACCTCACTCTTATCGGGACGTCCAGGAACAATCCCTTCGCCATCGTCACTCGCCATAATCGACGCATAACTCGACAAATCGATGTCATCTTCCTTGGTAATCGAGTCATGACAACCACTCATCGCACAATTGGAAACGAAGATCGGCAACACATCGCGCTTGAAACAGAGCTGACTCGTCCCCTTCTCCGGTGTATGTTCGACAACAGAGATATCAGCGTGTGCTTCGACGACGCTTTGATCGGGGATATCTTGTTGGCCGGCGTCTTTGGTGGTGGATTCTTTGCTCGAACCGCCACGCTCACACTCACACTGTGTCCAGGTGTTACTGGCCGTGCAGATCTGCACACCAGTACGACCATCACGACAAGGACAAGATTCCACGCGACCAGCAACACAGGTCGCCTGCGGTGGCGCCGTGCAGGCGTACAAAGCCCCCATCATCGCGATGATGATAAAACAACGAAACATGTCATTCACCTTTCAGCTTGAACGGGTCACTAGAGGACGACCTCGAAAGCCTCAAATTGGGGTGGTCCGACATAGGTCCCTTCAGGGGCTTTGGCGTTCTTATGGGCTTTACGGAAGGCGTCAGAGTCGATCCACGCTTCAAACGCAGCCTTCGACTCCCACACAGTGTGCGATGAGTACAACGTCGATTCGTCTCCTTCTGGCCCCTTCAACAGATGGAACTCGCGAAATCCAGGGACTTCATCGAGATAGGAGTCGCGTTCTCTCCAAAGCTTCTCGAATCCCTCTTCAAAACCCTTGTGAATGTGGAATCTGTTCATAGCGATAAACATCGTCTGCTCCTATTTGCAGGCTGTACAAAAGACGCAGCGCTCCCCCTGCCCCATAGACACATAAGGCTATATAGAAACCTACGTATCAAAGCGGTGATATGGGGCATACAAGGCGACACTCTCCTCACGAAGGAGGAGGTCTCTCATACATATTGTTTTGATTCGCCATCTTACAGTACTTCTTCTCTCATCCAGTAGAAGAAGTACTGTAAGACGACGCTCTTTTCTTCTCTCGAAGGTTGCTATCACAACCCCCTGTGTATGTCAATTCATTTCACCTTGGAGGCCGTGGAGAGCGGGCTGGGAACAAAGAAGATCAATCAAATTGGGAAGGTGGTTCCTCGACATCTAAGGACAGGGCGAGCAGTTCGCTAAGTTCTTCGATCATCTGTCTGTGCTTTTTCCATGATGGTGAGTCGATCAGGACGTACTCCTCTCCATCTTTCATTTGCAGTGACGAACGATTGTGGATTCTCCCGGCTTGATCTCTGTATCCAAACAGGTGTATCCGCTCAATCTCCTCAAGAGGCAACACACGCGCAGCTTGATCACCAGAGAAGGTCACCTGCCCTTTATCAAGTTCAAAGAAGAACACAAGTTTGCGTTTTCCAAGGACGATAAACACAACGGCGAGGATCGAGAAGACCAAGACGAAGATCATCACCATCCAAAAGAGCATCCCAAATCTCTCGTCTTGGTGGTCACGAAAATCAGTCTCCCCTGAGCGCAAAAACGCATTGAAGGCCGCAAGCTTCTTGGGATACGCCTTCGCCTTCACATTCTCGCAACCATGAAAAGATGAGCTCTCCAACCACTGTAATGTCTTCCCACTCGTCGAGACAATATCGATAAAGAGCCTGTTTGCCCTCTCACAATCATCGAGACTCGTTCTTTGCTTGCGCAACACAGCGCGCTTCACCTGAACGATCTTCTCTTCAGGGAGCGCCATCAACCCCATGAAGCCCGTCTTTCTCACCTGACATTGTACCTGCTTCTTGGTGTCGCGTGTACACGAGACGTCGAATGTCCCAGCAAAATACAACATGAAAGATGGCCCTATCGGACCGAGCAAACAGGCAAAGCCAAGCACCAACATGAGCATCCTGGGCATGTAGACGACACGACATCTCGATTGCCCTTCTCTCTTCAGCCAAAAACCACGAATAAACGGAACGACCATTCCATCACCTCCTGTCACAACGAAGTATCAACGACAATCAGGACTCCCAAAGTTTCCGAACGATATCACAAACCGAACCATCGGCGCATTCATTCCATCCACGGCGTCGATTTTTTCTTGCGATAGATTTTAATGATGGACCACAAGAGATCGCGAAGGACTGCGCGTCACAGAGGTCTGCTTTTGGGCCTTCGAAAACACCCCACCAAACACAACGTGCTTCCCTGGAAATGCCAGGGGGAGCTGAACCACCAGCTCCTTACAAAAAGCCTTCCCGACAGCGAGAGGAGGAATCTTTAGCTGCAAAGATGACCCATCCTTCGAGAGTAGCGCAGGTGCCTTATCGAACGATAATCCAACCTGACTCGCGACAAACCAGCGCATCGTCGAGTGTGGCGCGGCAGCCAGACCACTGTTCTTGAGACAAAAGGCGATGCGGAATGTGCCCCCTTGCTTGACACGCTTCTTGGAGAGGGTAAACGCTGAGAAGGTGTACCTATATAATGATTCATCCACAAGGCCATCACAATCATCGTCCTTGTTGTTGGGTCGCTCGACACCAGGCAATCGCTGCCCCTCACATGCCCCCCATTGTCCGCTGACACAGCGCTGCGTCCCCTTTCGACACACACCACGTGAAAGCCACGAGACCTTCCCTGTATAACAGGCTCTCTTCTCACCTGCGAGACACCCACAGGTCCAGATATGAACGCGTTTACGTATGTAGATGAGAGACATCCCATCGGGATGAAAGAAGAGCTGCCGCTGTTTGGCACGATCATAGTAGTGTCGAAGCGACTCCCCTTCGAGAATCGTGAGTAATTCTTTGCTCTTTGTATCCCAAAGCTCGATCTCAAAGCGCTTTTTATCGACAAGGACAACCTGCGCGACGAGTGGAGACGTTGGATGTTTGGCGACAGGAAGCGAAGACCGACTGTGTGTGTATTCGATGGAAAAGTGCTGTCGATGTCGTGTACGATGGTTATCCCGACGTAACCGAATATCGGATTTATTGATCGGCTTTGCACCTTGAAAAGCGATCACTCGATACGAGGAGAGCATGCCCTCTGGTATCTTCTGGAATCCTCGCAGTGCAGGGTCCCACAAAGTATACCAATCCCTTCCTCGGAACCCGGCGTGTCTGACGAGGAGCTTTAATGTATTGGTTTGTTTGTGTCGAACCCATGAGAGTCGAGCGATCTTGGAGACATCATCCCACCGGGCATACAGTAATTGTTTTTTGTGAAAAGACCACACAGAGAGACGCCCACCATCGGCGAGATACAATCGCCGTCCATCGAGAGACAACAAAGAGGCTCGGATATCCCCAATCGTATGGGAGGAGCGCTTTAGAAGGCGCAGGTCACGACGCCGAAAAGTGCGGAGACTGTGATCAAAGATGGAGAAGACAACGTTGGGATAAGCGCTCCCAAATGAGACGAGATGAATATCACGTAACCAGCGCTTTGTCCGAAGGTCCTTATATTTTCGATCGCCGCGGTATCCATCTTGTTTTGAGGAGCTGTACCACCGCTTCTTGGTGAGATTCCACAGCTTGACTTGTCCATTGTAAAAGCCGATGGCTGCCCACTTACTGTCGGCACTCCAGGCGATCGAGGTGATAGGACTTTCTTCTTTCCAATCATCGAGACGCTTACGAGAAGGAAGCGACCACAAATTCATCTGCCCTTGGACATTCCCTGCGATGAGATACTTTTCATCAGGTGAAAAAGACATCACGGAGGGTTTGCTATGATGCTCGTAAAGCACACCGATCTTTTGCCCCCTAAGTAACGCCCAGAGGGTCGCGACCATCTTCCTTTTGCGGACAGAGTAACCATGTAAGACGAGATAGCGGCCTTTGGGGCTGATCGCGACGCTCTTCACAAAACCTTTGGTGTACGGCAGATAGTAGGTACTCATCGGTTCCATGACACCAAAAGAACGAAGCACACGTCCTTTGAGAGCATCATACAGCGTGATCTTTGCGGACATCCCACCTCGCCGAGAGGAAAACTTTGTAAGCTCGAACAAGACGAGTTGTTTTCCTGCGTAGGTGAACATTTTAAGCACAGAGGAAGGCTTGACAGTATAGGTTTGCAGGGGTTTTCCGTCGGAGCTTCGGTAGAGGACGACGTGCTCCCGATCGTTTGGTGAAGTGATGGTCACAAATTGACTATCAGGAGACCACGAGAGATGACCACGGAGGAAAAACGTCCGAAACCGCCCCTTCTTTTCAAACAAGACTTTTCCTTCGGGGTAGGTCACCACTTTCACACGGCGACTTTGGACCCAAAGGAGCTTTTTGCCGGATGGGCTCATGATCGCAAGATCACCACTTTGGAACGACAACGCCGAAGATGTCCACTCTTTGCGAGGAGAGACAGGTAGACAATGGGGACAACGTCGATCGAGCTTGCCGTTACATGTACTGTCAACACCACGATAGCAATCTTTCGGTCCCTTTGGCGTCACACGTCCGACACACTTGGACCATTTGTAGTGCCCCCGATCAACTTCACAAAACCGTAGCCCTTGGGTACATAGCCCACGCTCACCTCCTTTGGATGTGGTCCGACAAGCGATCGCGTTACCAGCTTTGTGAAGAGCTGGAGAGAAAGCGTGTTTATAATTCTCACACTTGGCCGAAGGTTTAGAGGCAGATTGACAATGACATAGCAGCAAAAATAGCATCCCAAAAGAGAGTCTCCACTTCATCTTATCTCCTTACAGGCGGAAGAAAAAAAACAAATCACACAAGTAGAAGCTTGTTGACATACGACTTTTTCTGACTATGCTTATGTAGCATAGCCTTCGACATTAACGACCTCTCAAAGACAAAGCGACGTCAAGAATGGTTTCAGAGAAAACAGACTATATGTTGAGTGCACCACGAGCACAAGAAGAACTGCTTGACCATGTACGCATGACCATCTTGTGGAAGGTTTCATGGGCGTTCTGGCCTATCATTTTGGTAGGTACAATGGCCCGGCACATCATCACGCCTCTGAGGCCAGTGGTCATGGGTATCTGCATTTTGTCGGCGGGGTTGTTCTTTGCCATCGCGCTCGCGCCGCCAAAGCGTCCATTTGTGCGCATATCCAGTCAGGCAGCGCTGTTCGGTGTTTTTCTCCTGATCCTCGCAGGGATGCAAGGAAATGGTGGACCAAACGCGCCCATCGCGCCCTTGCTGTTGTTACTTCCCATGCTGGCGATGTTCTTTTTGGGGGGTACAGCTGCGGTTCTGTATGCAGTCGTAGCAGCACTCGCCCTTGGAACATTCTTCGTATTGAATCAGCACGGTTATCTACCCAACACCCTCATGAACAAGGAGCAAGTGGTCTTTGCTCGTGTTCTCTTGATGTGTTTGTTTCTCTGCCTTTTTTTGGCCACAGCGTGGTTGTATCATCAAACCTGGAAAGGTGCAGGGAAGCTCACACAATGTATTGTCAATCATGCGCCGGATCATATCTTCTTTCTCGACAAAGAGGGACGCATCCTGTCGACCCACGAGTCAACACAACACTCCTTACAACACCCAGCTCATGAATTGCGGGGGCAATGCTTCTTTGAGCTGTTGATGGAGAGCCGACAAGGTTTTGAGTTGAAGGAACATTGGGAAGACCGAGACACCTTTGCGGCAAACACGAAAGGCAAATACTTTAGCTGTCAACTCTCCCTCTCGAAAGGTCGCAAGCTCCCCCTGGAGTTAGTCTTTGAGCCGGCGGATATCGGTGGTGTCTCTTACATCCTGGTGTTTGGGCGAGATATTTCCGAACGTTTGAAGCTAGAGCGTGCAAAAGAGGAGCTATTTGTCAACACCGCACATGCCCTCAAGACACCGCTCACTTCTAGTTTCGGGGCCCTTCGCTTGCTTCACGCGACAGCCCTCAACGACTTGCCACCGGCCCAAAAACACCTGATGTCCATCGCCCACAGGAACACACAGATCATGGTCGATATCATCAACGACCTAAAAAATCTGGAAGAATACATCCAAGGGGATACAGACTACAACTTTGAAGAGGCAGACATCATCGATCTCTTGAAGCTGGCACTCAGCTCCACAGAGTTACTCGCCTCAGACAAATCCGTGCACTTTGAGCGGGAGCTTCCAGACACACCAGTCATCTGCCAAATCGACCGCCTCGCGATCATCCAGGTGCTGACAACGATGTTGACGTTGGCGATCAAGTACGCCTTACCTTCTACAAAGATACAGGTCGCGCTGCACACAAACCTCAAACATATGGAGCTATCGGTTCGCATCCATCATGCTGAGGAGAATGGATTTAGGACCCTCCAGGCAAACTCCCTCATCCAAAGCAAAGGCGGCACGACGGAGATGGGGTGGTTGCTCTGTAAGCCCATGCTCGAAACCTTTGGCGGAAACACCCATATCAAGCTCCAAGACGAAGAGCACATGCTCCTCACTGTGACACTACCCATCCTCACTTCCAGGTGACACAGTTTCGTAGAACACGTTAACATTCAAGTCTTTTTCTTCCAGGTGTTCTCCTTCTACCAACAAAGTGTGCTCATTTCGGAAAAACCCTCCCCCAACCCATCCAATCGGAATCAATCACCCCCTCCAACACGTAACATTACTGATTGTCTGTCTGGGATGCTGGAAAAGATTCGTCCACAATCCTGGAGAATACAAGACATCATCATTTGGTTTGTCGTTCTTTTTGGACGTGACAACACCATGTACGAAGACCTGAAAAGGCAGGCATGACGATTGCACAAAAAACCTTGGAAGCAAAAGCAAACCCTGGAAAATCGTTGTTGGAGCTGGCCGTATCAAGGCACTTTGACAAGAGATCCGGTCACTGCTACCATCAGCCCATTTCCAGCACAGAAAGGCCTTGGCAATGAAACCAAACCGCGACTATTTCGCTTCAAGTGAGCACCACCAGACTCTCTTGCACGCATTTTTGACGCTGAAGAACACAGACGATATAGGCGTGACTTGTGTGACAAACAAAGGTGAAGTGAGCACCTCCTGGTCCACACTCGTACAGCGAGCCCAAAGGCGCGCACATTGGTTACAAAGACAAGGCCTCGCAGCAGAACAAACCATCGGCCTCGCCCTCCCCAACGACACGCTCTTCATCGAATGCTTCTTCGCCTGTTGGATGCTTGGATGTATCCCCGTACCACTCGCACGTCCCGGCCTTCTCGGTCCACAATCGCTGGAGCGAACACGACACATCGCCACAGACGCAGGCCTGCAACAGCTACTGTGTCCACAAGAAGATCATACACAATACGACCCCCTCGGTGATATCGTTCAATGTATGCCCGTCCAACCACTCACAGAAGCTGACTCTCCCAAAGCCCCAATCGTGGATATCCCGATCACACCAGAGAGCATCGGGTTGATACAATACACATCAGGTTCGACCTCCCGTCCCAAGGGCGTCGTCCTGACACATAAGAATCTGATCACCAATTGCAACAAGATGTCCGAAGAATACCCATTTGGACAACAAGAGAGCTTTTCAAGCTGGCTCCCCTTCTATCACGACATGGGCCTCATCGCAGAGCTGCTGACAGTTGTGTCTTTAGGACTCCCATTCTATTTGATGGAGCCTTTGACCTTCCTTCAAGACCCATTTATCTGGCTGGAATCACTCTCCCGTCACCGATGTACACTGGCTGTCGCCCCCAACTTTGCGCTCGCACATTGTGTCAGGCGGATCACAGAGACACAACTCGATCAGCTCGACCTTCGTACGCTACGAGCCCTTTACCTCGGCGCAGAACCCATCAGTGAGGTCGCCGTCAAGGACTTCACGGAGCGATTTCAACGCACAGGGCTGACACCAAATGTCATCGGGAGCGCCTACGGCCTGGCAGAATGCACAGTCGGTGTCAGTCGGAGTCAGAGTTCACAAGGGCTCCACTTTGACACGGTGGACCGTGAACAACTCGCCCAAGGAAAGGCCGTGTATGTGGAGAGCGATGATGCAATGGACACTAAAAAAATCGCCTGTGTAGGGAAGATCTACTCCGAACATTACGGTATCATCGTCGACGATGAAGGACACGAAGTCGAAGAACGAACTGTCGGCGAATTGTGGGTGCGAGGTCCCTCCGTGATGAAGGGATATTGGAATAACGACAAGGCCACAAAAGAAGTCCTCGTCACGCGCGACGGTCAACGATGGCTGAAGACTGGTGATCTGGCGTATTTTGCAAAGGGAGAGCTTTATATCTGTGGACGAAATAAGGATCTCTTGATCATTCGAGGGAAAAACTACCATCCAGAAGATATCGAACGAGCTGCCGAACAAATCGAATTGATCCGCTCAGGGCAGACCGTCGCTTTTAGTATCCCAGGTGACGCGACAGAAGAGATTGTCATCGTGTGTGAGACAGCAGCGCCTGTATCGGAACATTCATCATTGGCGCAGAAGGTGAAGGGACACATCAACACACAAGTTGGCCTCAAAGTGAAACACGTCGAGCTACAACCTCCCCGCACCATCCCCAAAACGACAAGCGGGAAGCGACAACGCCGTCTCGTCCGCACGATCTGGATGAAGATGAGAGGACACGTATGAGCGGTCTGACATTTGGCCCCTTTGAAGGCCTTCATATCGCAGGTGGAGCCATCGCGCTGCCACCCAATCAGCTCACCACAACCGACGCGCTCAAGTACGTCCCCAAAGAGCGCTCCATGTCCGATGAGCGAAGGCTTTACATCGCCACACAGATCGACACACAGGTCGGGACACAACATCGACATTGGTCATATACCCCTGGTGACCCCATCGCGAAGGGACCTGACAGCGCCTCGCTGGCCAGCGAGGCGCTACAGGGAGCCCTTCACGCTGCTGGTATACAGGCGGCTCAGCTCGATCTTCTCTTGACAGCGACCTCCACACCCCACCGCTACACAGGAACCGTCTCCAGTGAGGTCGGTCAACAGCTCGGCATCCACGCTCCTTGTGTCGATGTCCGAGCTGGATGCTCTTCTGGCATCTTTGCGCTGACACAGGCGGCTTTCCACTTACAAGCAGGCGCACAATACGTCGCGATCGTCGGAACAGATACCTTCTCCGCCGTGATCCCCCCAGCACACAGATTGGGCCTGTGTACGATGGGTGATGGTGCCGCTGCCCTCGTCCTCAAGAGAGGTGAAGCGATCCTCAAATCTATCTACTTCGAATCAGATGGCGCTCTCTCTGGACTGATCGCAACACCGGGTCCCATGCCACCCTCCAAAGAAGCCTGTGAAGCAGGTCTTTACCAACTCGCAGGAGATCCACAAGGCTTCGAACAACACATCAAGACATATTACCTCCAGGCCATCGAGCGCGTCCTTGATCACAGCCAATTGCAAGGGCACCAAATCGATTGGTTCATCCCCCACCAAACCAGCACCTCTCTGGCCAAAAGTATCGCGGAACACTTTGCCATCCCACAGGAGCGAGTGTGGACAAAAGGTATCTCAAGACACGCAAACATTGGGGCGGCAGGATGGATCGCGGGCTTGAGCGGTGCGCTTCATGAAGGCGATATCAAACCAGGACAACACGTCCTCTCCGCCTGTGTGGGTGGTGGGATGAGTTGGGGAGCAGCAGTATGGCGATGCTAAGTCACGAGGACTTTTGAACGATGAAACACACAGAGCAAGTCGTCAAAGAGATCGTGGAGGAGCTTTACGAGACCTCCGTCCAAAAAGAAGAAGTGTTGACACTTGATTCATTCACATGGGTCATCTTAATCGAAGAGTTGGAACGTGCATTTGAGCTACGTATCGAGCTTGACGAGATCAAGCCAGAGAACTTCTCAAGTGTCAGGGTGATCACACAATTCATCCAAGACAGGCAGAGAGTCACATGAAGATACTCACCCCTAAACAATGGGGAACAGGCGTTCGTATTGCATCCTTTGGTGCACAACTTGGCGTAGAGAAGCGCGACAATGCCAGGCTCCATGCGCTTGGGTATCCCGAAGCCCCCGAAAAGATAGAGCGACTGACAGGTATCCAAACGCGCTATCACGTCCGCGATGAGAGCAGCGCGACATTGGCCATTCAGGCAGCACAAGGTGCGATGCGTTCAGCTCATATCGCCCCCTCCTCCATCGAGCAATTGATCGTCTCAAGTTCATCCCCAGAGCAGCTCATCCCGACGCTCGCTTCGAGGGTCCACGCCGGTTTGTCTTTGCCGCCGTGTCCAGCGCACAGTATCAGCGCCAGTTGCAGTGGGTTTTTGTTTGCGTTGGATATCGCGACACGTGCCGTACTGACTGGAACATCTCATGTTCTTGTATGTGCGACAGAGACACGTTCAAGACAAATCGACATCACAGACCACAGCACAGGCGCGCTGTTTGGGGACGCAGCAGGCGCAGCCATCGTCCAATCGTGCCCTACAGATGAAGGGCTCCTCGCCATCGGGATTACCAGCCAAGACAGTGGAAGGGAGACGGTCTCGTTGGGTTGCCTTCGTGATGACAGACTCCAGATGAAGGACGGCGCACGTGTTTACTTTGAAGCAGTCAATGGTATGAAGCAGATCGGAGAAGCGTTATTAGAGAGTCAGGGGCTGACTTGGGAGGACATCGATGTTGTCATTCCTCATCAAGCCAACGGTCGGATCCTGAAGCGATTTTGTTGGCTCACAGAGATACCAGAAGAGAAAGCCTTCTCCAATTTGCGAGAGGTTGGGAACACATCCTCCGCCTCCATCCCTGTCGCAACACATCAGGCGCTGCGAACACGTATCAAGCCAGGACAGCTCATCTTGATGCTCGCAATTGGAGCGGGTTTTACAGCAGGTGCGGCGTTGCTCAAAGCCGACGAGGCGCTTGTACATACAGCTCAATCAGTGGATGGATGAATGACTTCGAGTGGTTGTGTATCTCTTGTCAGCCGGACGCCTTTGTGGAGAAATGTGGATGCACCGATAGTGACGCCTTGTTCGATGACAGAGTGTGTCTCGATGCGAGCGTCTGCGCCGACGATCACGTCATCTTCGATGGTGACATCCGTTCCAATCATCGCGCCAGCGAGGACACGGACGTTTTTGCCAATCGTCGTCCCTGGTGCGACAACCACACGAGCAGCGAGAAGAGTACCTGCGCCGATCTTGACGGTCCCCAAGATGAGCTGGCCTCGATCGACAAAGTGGCCACTGACGAGGCAGCCAGTTCCCATCGTCGCGCCGTCTTCGACCTCCAACAGCCAGGGATCGAGGACCGTGACGTCACTCGACATACTCGCACCAAATGAAACCTTTGCCCCAAGCGCACGGAGTGACAGAAACCGCAACACGTTAAACTGGAATAACAACACCTCCAAAACAGGTGGAAATAACGCTCGTTGTAGGATAAAACGAACGACCCAGATGAAGAACATTGGATGTTTCAACATGGGATACCGCCCAGGACGAACACGTGGGAGCAATCGATGGAGCACACCGACTTGTACGATCAATGTAAGGACACCTGCGAGACAGCCGATCACGAGCGCGACAGGCATCCAAAGAGAGACACACAAATAGTGATAGACATACACACCACTCCAGATCGAGAGACCCCACAAGCTGGCGATCACAAGGAGAGACAAGATGTCAAAGACGACGAGACCTAACTTCATCACAACACTCACGAGGTAAATGACATGACACAAGAACAGATTTTACAACAACTGTGCGAGATCATCACCGTTAACTTTGGGATCTCGACGGAACACATTACACCTGATGCAGCATTTCGTGCAAATCTGGGGATGGACTCACTCGATCTCGTCGACATGACCTTTTTTATTAACAAAACCTTTGACATCAACGAAGACGCCAGCCAATACCACGACCTCGTGACGGTCCAGGATGTCGTCACGTTCGTCCACATACGCACAAAGGACAACGTGTCTTCATGAGCGTTAAAACGCCCCCAACATTCGAGCAACTCGAAGAACGTCTACATCGAGAAGACCTCCGGGTCGAAAGTGGCGGTGGACGTGCAAGACAGCAAAGACAAAAGAGGCTCCACCGTCTTTTACCAAGGGAACGGATTGATGCCTTTTTGGACGCTGATTCTTTTGTCGAAATAGGACGACATCGGACACACGAACATGCGGACATGGACCCTCGCCTCGCCGTCACACGACCACCGGGAGACGGTATTGTCTGCGGTATCGGGACCATCGATGGCCTCCCCATCGCGATCACAGCCCACGACCCTACTGTTCTAAGGGGCGCTGTCGGTAGCGCTGGATGCCAAAAACTCTGTAAGCTTCTGGATATGGCGATCGAGCGAAAGCTCCCCATGTTGACACTCGCAGACTCAGATGGCGCGAGGGTCTTTGAAGGGGTCTACGTCATCGAAGGCTGGAGTCAGGTGATGAAACGGACCGTCCGACACCGCAGACTCGCACCTCATCTTACGATCGCGAGCGGCCTTTGTGTGGGGGCGGTCGCCTACAACGCGATGCTCGCGGACTTTGTCGCGATGGTCCATCAACAGAGCTTTATGTTCATTACAGGACCAAGTGTGACACAGATGTTGACAGGAGAAGAAGTCGACATCGAACGCCTCGGAGGTGCGGCATTACACGCCAGAGAAACAGGCGCCTGTCACGCAGTCTGTGATTCAGAAGAGGATGCCTTTTTGTGGGCGAAGACAGTCTTTGATTACACCCTCCATCCACAACGCGAAACGGAAGATTCTCCCACCTGCTCCATCCCCTCACTTCAAGAGATCATCCCAACAGCTCCTCAAAAAGCCTACGATATGCGCGATGTCCTTCTGGAAGTCTTTGACAAGAACACACTCATCGAGTTCTCTGCTGATTACGCTCCTAATCTATTGACTTGTATGGGGAGGCTTGGAGGCAGAAGTGTCGCGATCATCGCAAGCCAACCCCGCGCACTCATGGGGTGTCTCGACATTCACTCGTCGAAAAAAGGTGCCCCATTTTTAGAGTACGCAGAGACACATCAGCTCCCTGTAATCACACTTGTCGACACGACAGGTTACCTTCCAGGGCTCGCACAAGAGAGAGGAGGCATCCTGATCGAAGGAGCCCGTCTGTTAAGAGCTTACGCAGAACTTACGACACCAACAGTGAGTGTCACTCTGCGCAAGTGTTACGGTGGCGCGTCTGTCCTCGCGAGCGCGTCGGAGTATAGGTTGGCATTACCGACCTCTGAGATCGCGCCGATGGGTGCAGAAGCCGCGACCCATCTAGCCTTTGGTCCCCCTAGAGACAATGAACAGGACCGCGCGCAGCGAGAGGCATTCAAGGAGACGTGGCGCCAACATCATGGGGATCCCTGGCTCGCAGCAGAGCGCGGTTTCTTCGACGCGATCATCCACCCAGAACAACTACGCGCAGCACTTTGTCGAAGTCTTCGTGTCCTCACACATCCAAACAGGGATTGATTATGCACATCGATTTATCTGAAAGGACAGCTCTCATCACAGGAGCTTCTGGTGGCATTGGACGACAGACGGCGCTCGCGCTCACACGCTCAGGCGCACACTGCGTGCTGATGGCCAGACAGCTCGACAGATTGGGAGAGGTGGCAAAAGAAGCTCCTGACGATTCGATGACCCTCTGTCCTGTCGATCTGCTCGATGAAGCGCAACTCAATAACGCGCTCTCGTCGCTGGACCGACATATCGATATCATCGTTCATTGTGCAGCGCCGACATTTGCATACAACAAACTTCACGCGCTCTCTCAAGAAGACACACATCAGCAATTTCAGGTGGGCATCCACAGTATGACGCAAATATGCGCGAAGCTACTACCAGAGATGATGGTGAAAAGATGGGGAAGAGTGGTCTTGGTAAGCAGTCTGTCCGCACAACTTTCGGGACGAGGTGCGGCGCACTATAACATGGTAAAGGCCGCACAAGAGAGCCTTGCGCGTTCCATCGCCCTGGAATATGGTCGGTATCGGATCTGTGCAAATACACTCCGCTTGGGGCCCATCGATGGTCCAAGACTCGCCCAGAGGGAACAGACGTATCCAGGCAGCCGACAAAAGATGCTCGACAAGTCACCGTCAAAGACCCTCCCGACACCAGAAGAAGTCGCCAACGTGATCGCGTTTTTTTGCTCGACGTACATCGCTCCTGTCAACGGTGCGACGCTCGATGTCACAGCCAGCACTCACTTAAATCCGATGTGGTAATGGAGATATACTGATATGTTCAATAAACTTCCTGTCTCATGGCGACACAAAGTCGCACAACTGATCCGCACACCCGTCGCATTGCAATTTATGAGGGCGGCACGACATCCCCGCGCTTATCAGGAGAAACAACTCAACACACTCCTGCGCGCCAACCAACATACGGCCTTTGGTCGACAATATGGTTTTCAAGACATCGACAACTTCGACACTTACAGAGAGAAGGTTCCCCTCATGTCCCCCGAGACACTTCGTCCTTGGGTCGAGAAGATGCAGGCAGGCCAGACCAACATGCTCACAGCAGAAGAGCCTGTCTTCTACGGTAAAAGCACGGGGACGACAGGGACCCCCAAAGAGATCCCCATCAACAACACGTATCGCAAAGACTTTCAACGCAGTGTCTTTGTCAGCGCGTGGTTTTACTACCGCAATGTCCCAGAAGCGTTCTCCCACAAGCTCCTCTACTTCGTCGCGCAACGCTGTCTCAGCCGCACCCCAAATGGATTAGAAGTCGGTTATATCTCTGGCTATAACTTCACGGAGCTGCCCGAACAGATCCGCTCCATTTACGCGTGGCCTTACGAGATCGTCGAGGTCGAGGATCTGGAATCACGTCTCTATCTCTCTTTACACATCGCGATCATGGAAAAAGTCTCCCTCATCGCAGGGATCTTCCCATCAAATATACTGCTCATGTTCCGCGCACTCAGAAGATATGCAGATGAGATGGCGACACACTTTGAAGCCGGAACGCTCCCTGAATGGCTCAAGCTCACAGACGAACAAAAGGCCTTCTTTGAAGCGTATAAGACGAAGTCACCAGCGTTGGCCCAACGAATGAAACAGGTCGACAAGGCCCCAGAGTTAGAAAAGGTCGCCCTCGCCCTTCCCTATCTTCGCGTGATCTTTTGCTGGAAGACTTCTACGGCAGGCATGTACATTCCAGAGTTACAGGAGAGAGTGGGTCCACATGTTAAGCTGCGTGATACCATCTACTCGGCGACAGAAGGTTGGTGTTCGATCCCCCTTGGTGAAGAAGAAGATGGTGGTCCTGTCGCCCTAACATCTCATGTTTATGAATTTATCGAAGAAGAGATTGTCGACGAACACGGCGCTGACCTTGAAGCGCTCAGTCAGGTGCGTACGAAACTCGTTGACGAGTTAGAAGTCTCCAAGCGCTACTATATTATCCTCACGACCTCAGCAGGACTCTATCGCTACTTTCTTGGTGACCTTGTCGAAGTCAGTGGCTTTTGGAGAACACTTCCAAAGCTACAGTTTGTGAGAAAGTACGGCGCGACATACAATCTCGTCGGCGAACGGCTCGAAGAGACCAACGTGAACATCGCGATAGGTCAAGCTTTACAAAACGTAGCGCGACGCGCGACGTGGTTCGCAATGGTCCCAACCTTCGACTCGACCCCCTATTACCAGCTCTTTGTAGAGTTTACAGACGAAGCGATATCAGAAGAAGCACTGCAACATTTTGCAGACGAAGTCCACACCCAATTGGAAGAGAACACTCTCTACTGGGAGGAGTTTATACACGAAGGTGTGCTCAAGAGGCTGAAAGTCAGGCAGGTGAAAACAGGCTCAATGGCCAAGCAGTTTGCAAGATGGGAATCAGAAGGTCGATCCGTAGGACAACTCAAGCTCTCTCACCTTGTCACAGATACAGAGAAGCTACCATGTCGTCCAGAGGAAGACATCGTCTGTGAGGTCCTCGCAGCGTTGATCGAAGAGCCTCAGCCATGATCACATCAAACGTGACCAAAGAGGATGGAGAGCTGAGAGTGTCTTGAACATGATCGAGGGGATACGCTTCTTTTTACTCCACAAAAACCTCGCCTGGTTGGAGAGAAAAGGTGGACTCAAGAAGGCCGTCGCGAGCTCTTCGGACTCACGTGCGTTGATCTTCTTCAATTCGTCGAGGGAAAAATCACAGGGGTAAGAGCGGGTGTGTCCCTCTTCGATCCATCCTTCGGCGATCTCTTGTGCCTTATCGAGCAGCTCATCCCCCGATACGACCCACTGAATGAGTCCTATCTCAAGAGCTTCTTTGGCCGTGGGTTTCCACCCCTCCTTGAGTATTTTAGACGCGTTGTCCTCACCGATCAACTTGGGAAAGACCTCGCTCGAACATCCTTCCGGTGGGATATATAGCGCACCAAACGGCGTGGAGAAGGTCGCCTCTTCCGCAGCGATGATCCCATCACAAAGTGTCGCAGACGTCACACTCGCCCCAATCGCCGCTCCATTGACAGCGACGAGCACGGGCTTTGGAAAGTTGAGAAAGACCTCAAACAGGTGCTGGTTGTGCTCTTTGATCCAACGATGGAGTTCTCTTGGATGCTTGAGCGAGAATGTCCCCGCGAGATTGACCCCTGCAGAGAAATACCGTCCAGTTCCTGTAAAAATCAACGCCTTCACATCGTCGTCTTTTGCGGCATCTTCAAAGGTCCCGACGAAAGACTCCATCATCTCAAGGGTCCAACCGTTGAGTTTTTTGGGCCGATTCATCCGGCAGGTGAGGACACCATTTTTCTTTGTCACGACGACATACTTCTCTCTCGATTGTGCCTGGCTCATACAGACTCTCCCACATTGAGGCCATTGGACGTATCCAATGAGCTTATTCTTGTATCTCTTCAAGCGCTTCAAATTCTTGAAGGATCCAGTCCATCTCCTCTTGAGAACACTGTATATAGTCGTTCTCAAGTACAAACAACACATCTTCCTCTTTGATACCGTACAGATGAAAACACATCGCGTCGAGTTGACAACGCAGTCTCACCTGTCGCTCTTCGTCAAACGAAAAAGGCTCTCCCTTATACCCGATAGATTGTGTAGATGACAACATGGAACCTTCGACATGCACCATCTCGGTGATGGTCTCAAGTAGCTTCTGCTTGGTCTCTTCAGAGAAGTAACAAGGTGTCGGAAACGCCACCCTTTTGAGCTGTGAGAGACCCACTGTATCATCCACACAAAGACACCGGAGCAAGAACAGATAAAGACGCGAGGACATCAAGGCCAACAACAGCAAACAACGCTCTTGATCCGGACAGGACAAGTAAAGAGAGAGCGGCGCTTGCTCACCTTCTGCCAAGACTTTGCATATCGGCCACTCAGCCGTTGACGACGCAAAGCCGATCAAAAAGGCCCCCTGCACTCTCTCTTCATCGCTCCAACGAGCCTTCCAGGCGTTGCCCCCCTTTTTTTCAAACATCGGCGTGCTCTGGTAGATCGACTTGAGTAAATTCAACTCTTGCACAGTCCGACATGTTGGGAACATCGAGAATACAGGGCGTAGACTCTCCAACTCCCCATAGGACATTCGTGCTGTTTGTGTGTCGATCATCCCAGCATCAAGCGCACCATCGCAAAGAAGATACTCGATCCCCTCAGCTTGCATCGACGTCCCACCAAGAACGAGCATCGCACAGTTGAGAGTGTCTTGCGTCTGTTTGCGGCCTTTTAGAGAAGGCTCTGACCAAGCGAAAAACGCATGAAGGAGACGTGCCTCCGAGAGTTTCCGCCAATGTGTGAGGTGCTGAGGATCAAAAAGCACAGAAGGCGGCGTGAACAAACCCGCCCGCCCTGTATCTTTCAACAAGGATCTCACGAGATCGAGATAGAGCATGTAAGACCACATGGGATGCTCTTGGGCTGCGGGATACAACCCTGTACGACGTAGAAAGTGCGCGAAGACATCCCCGCCCTTTTGTGTGATGCGCTCCCACGGCGGCAAACACAAGAGAACATCAAACCCACCGCTCCAGCCAGGCGCTCGCTGTGCGCTCTCCCCCAAAGGAAAACATTGCGCGAATTGAATATGCCACTGAAAAAACAGGTGTTCACTTGCGAGAGCTGAGATGATCTCTTTGGTCGCTTCGGGGATGTGATGGACATCTTGCTTCGCCCGCGTCCATAACCCTTGTGTGATCGCATAACGTTGACGTGATGGCTGCTTTGGAAACGCGAAGGCCGCACACCACATATCAGCATACAGGCGCGCCTGCCGTGTGTAAGGAGCATCACAATGCTTTCGGTACATCGACTCTTTGACGCACAGATCTTCCCAGGAGTCTTGCCCTATCGACTCGATGCTCGCCAACCCTTCGTGTAAAAAGGTGGGAAAAAAAGAAGGTTCATCCGAGAGCAAGCCAAATAAAGAGAGCTGTGAACCTTGTTCGTCAGCTTCTTTTCGGTTTCGCTTTTTGAGTGAGTGCGCGACTTTCTTCTCATCGCCTCGGAGGGGTTGAAGCGCGGCGTCAGGGATACCAATGTCCATCAAGTGGGGAGAGGTGTGAAGGAGAGCATTTCCAGACTGAAGATGATGCTCCAAAAACAGCAGCGGCCGCCCAGGCAAGAGCGCTTCCAACCAAAAACACAGCTTGCAGATGTCGAGCAAAATGGCATCATCACATACACCGAACAGGCAATGTCCGACGACGTCTCGGTACGCCTGTACCCATACATCATGTGCGATCTCAAACTCATCTTCGGAGCGAATAGACGCGAGACTCAGTGTCAGACGTTGTGCAGCCTGCCGCAGCAAAAACCCATCGCGACAATATGGGTCACAGACACGAAGAGCGAGCAGCGCAGAGTCTGGCTCATCAGACTCTTCGGCCTCTGTAATCGCAGGCTCCAGAGTACGATCGAGGAACACGTCGAGCTGTAACGGATCCGGCTGAAAATAGCGCGTGGCCTTTCTAGGCTGGACGAGAAAGTACGAACCAACATCCAGCGCAAGGCAGGGTTCATAGTCGCTGAGTTCGACGAGAAGTGAAGACAAGACCTCGATGGGTAGCTCAGACCAATCGAGGGAGAAGGTCTCACTGATATCCAGACCTCCACCAGAGAGCGCCCTGACGACAGCGTAAAAGACACCGTCAGTGATCGTACAATCGGCCAACAAAGGGGTCCATTCATGTGGACGCCAGAGCGGAGAACCTAGAATGGGCCAGGAGGTCGTGTGCTGTTCACCAGAGAGGATGGCAGCCCACTCCATCTGGGCACACCATCTTTGGTTCTCATGATCAGCAGAGACGCTTCGGATCTTGCGAAGGGCTCGGTGAAGAGAAAAACGTTGTTCAAATTGCTGTAGAGTTGCCTCGTCCGTCTCGGGGAGCAAAAGTTCATCTCGCTCTTCAGCGATCCAGGCGAACAACAACCGCATCAAAACACGAAGGACCTGATGGGAGTATGCAGACACAGAGACACGCTTGTACTCTAAATCCTCGACGAGATGCGTATTTGTGGGATGTTGGAGAAACCCTTGTCCAAGGCACTCCAGCGCCAACACGAGCGCGTCCTTGTATCGACTCCTCTCATCCACAGGCATGTCAGACATGACGTTCACCAACTCCTCTAGCGCGGACACATACGACATGATGAGGCTTATGAGCCCAGACGTATCCAAACCAGCCCAAACATAGACACGCTCCAACGCGACATCAAATCACACTGGACAAAGATCGGGGTAGTGTGCAGGGCAATCGCAAAGTACTCATAGCGAAAACAGTAGCTTAAGAAGGTAGTCATGATCCCAGCCTGCGACCTTTCTCTTGCTT
>MDTD01139082.1_pt1 | contig 23958 bp, 23 predicted proteins | sample 811221 | NCBI WGS metagenome assembly MDTD01 (sample SAMN05326646, study PRJNA326480) | marine metagenome | isolation source: seawater | place: Pacific Ocean: South West | collected 2011 | reverse complement strand
TCGTCTCCATGGTCGTCATGGTCATCATGGTCATCATGGTCATCTCCATGGTCGTCTCCATGGTCGTCATGGTCATCTCCATGGTCGTCTCCATGGTCGTCTCCATGGTCATCATGATGGAACTCCAAAGTGTGGGCTACTCGGTCTGCGTGAACTTCAGCTTCTCCCCAGGCTTGCTCTGCTGTTTCAGATAGTTCGACTTCCTCGAATGGACCTTCATTCATTACCTCACAGACGTTAGAAATTAGAATTGATTCAAAGTCAAGGTCAGTTTCACCATCTGGAAGAGAGTGAGTTGAGTAATGTGTTGGCATGTCATTGCCCAATCCTGCGATTGTAGCATCCACCCACGGCTCTAGCCCTAATCCATGATAGAAGAACAAATCAGAATCTGCCAGCCTAATTTGGTCTTGTTGTGTAGGTGTGAAGTCGTGAACTGGAATGTTGGTAGTCGAGATCATTTCAACATCAATCGTATCGCCAGTGATTGCCGTGACTAGTTCATAAACGTGGTATGTAGAGACCATGATGGTTCCATATTCACCGGTTGTTGCGTCATTATCATCAGCATCAATACATCCAGCAAGGGCTGAAAAAACCAATAAAATTCCCATAGTCAAAGCTCTAAGTGTCTTACTCTGCATACTAACTTCTCGAAATATTTATTATTTAATTTATGTTATTAAATAGAACTTCAATGCTTATTAATAATATGGAAGTCTTCGGGGGGATATGAGCAGAGTAATTTCATTTAGTACGGATGATGAGTTTGCAAATTCTATTGATGATTTGGTAATTAAATCGGGTTACAAAAACAGATCTAGATTCATAAGAGATGCTTCGATGTTTTTTTCCGAAAAACAACAAAGAGGTGAGCTTGAAGAAATGGCGGATAATGTGGTTGTCGAGGCTATGTTGATTGTATATTATCAGCATGGTATTGAGAAAAAATTGCTAGAGTTGCGTCATTCCAATGAATTGGATGTTTCGTCGTATAACCACGCATGTTTACCGCACAGCCACACTTGTGTTGATGTGATGAATGCAAAGGGTACGGCAAAACAATATAGGAAAATAATCAAATCCTTACACAATACTCCAAATGTGGATAAAGTTACTTTTGTAAGCGCTCCACTTAGAGATTCAGGGTGTTGTTGAGTTATTGTGTAGCAAAGGGGTTTCGTGCTTCGAATCTAACTGGCTCGTCGTTTTCGGGGTGTAAGAACTCAAGTGAAGTTGCATGAAGTGCTAATCTATCAAGGGGATTTTTCTTTGCGCCATGTAAAACATCACCAACCACTGGGTGGCCAATGTGCTGCATTGCCATCCTAATTTGATGTCTTCTTCCCGTTTCAATGTACAGTTCAACATGAGACACTAACTCATCTGATTCGATTACTCTCCAATGGGTTATTGCTTCCTTTGCTCCTTTGAATGTTGACGAAACTCCTTTGACATTCAAATGCTTATCCTCTACTAAAAATGAGCGAACTGTGCCCTGGTTTTCTTTGGGGTTCCCCTCGATTAATGAGTTATACACTCTGTGTAGGCTTCTTTCAGCAAACTGCTGTTGAAGGTATTCTTTTGCCCTTTCAGTCTTAGCCATAACCATAATTCCTGATGTTTCCTTATCCAATCTGTGTACTATGTAACACCAGTTGCTTTTCTTCTTTCTTTTGACATATTCATTAGCCCAAGAATGGAGGGTTTCGTCTTCCATTTTATTCGTGGCTACGCTAAGTAGTCCAGCGGGTTTATTCAGAACCAATATTGTGTCATCTTCCCAAATGATTTCGAGTTTGGATTGTTTTTTCTGCTGTTTTTTTAGATAAGGGTCGCTGTCTGCTTTTGGTTTATCAGAAATCTCAATTTTTTGCCCTGTAGAAACACCGTGTTTTGCTCGATAGACTACCTCTCCATCAATATTTACTCTGCCTTTTGTTAGCATTATTCTAAGAGTATTCTTACTCGAGTTCGGAAATAGCCTCTGGAGGGTTTGAAGGATGTTTTCTTCTCCAGTAAAAACTTCGCTTTTCATGAAATCACCCTAAAATCAAGACTTTGCACTCACTTCCAATTTCTCCAGAGTCCCCTTCACCAAGCAATGTCAACGCATCTCCGCTAGCAAGGGATTCTAAATTGCCAGAACCCTGGTGTCTTGGTTGCATAGCCACTAAACCGTTTTCTGTGTTATGAACGGTAACTCTTCTAAGTGTCAAAAATTTGTCAACTACCTTGACTTTGTCTTGTAGTGTAACAGTTAATTCGAGTTCTTTAGGCTCCTGTGTATGCATAGATTTCCTGATAAATGGGGCTACTAACATTCTGAAAACAACGTGGCTAGAAACTGGGTTTCCTGGAAGGCCAAATATTGGCACGTTTTTCCAATGACCGAACAATGGTGGGCTTCCGGGTCTAATCTTGACTCTCCAAAATTTTAGGTCGCCTTCTTCTTCCATGATCTTTCTCACTAAGTCCCAATCACCCATTGAAACGCCTCCTGAGGTAAGGATGAGATCACAATTTTCTGCAGCCTCATCTAATGCTTGGCGTAATGATTCGATCGTGTCAGATACGGAATTCATTCTCACCGGCTCATGACCTAACCAACTTACTAATCCAGCTAATCCGTAAGAATTTGATTCGTATAACTCTCCAAATTCCAACTTCTCGCCGGGTGATTTTAATTCATCTCCAGTAGAGATTATAGCAACCTTTAGTTTTCTGAAAACTGGGATTTCTGGGTAGCCCATAGTTGCGCACAAACCAACTCTTGCAGGCCTCAAATACGTCCCTTTTGTAAGCGAAACTTTTCCTAAACTCAGATTTTCTCCTTTTTTCCTGATGAAATGGGGTTTTGCTTCTTCGTTAAGCGTAACCACTGAGCCTTCTACATCACATTTCTCTATCATCAGAATACTATCTGCGCCTTCTGGAATTGGGGCTCCAGTCATGATCCGGGCAGCCTGCCCTGGTTTTACAACAACGCTGCCTGAGTCGGCAGCCGCTTGTATGGTCCCACAAATTTCCAAGGTATTTGGCGGGTTTTTGCTATCTTCGTGTCTCAGAGCAAAACCATCCATGCTGGAATTATCAAATGGCGGATCGTTGACTAGAGACTTCAAATCCTCTGCCAAAATTCTACCATGAGCATCATCAATAGAGACTTTTTCGATTTCGGCTGAAATGGGGTTATCGTAACAAATTTCGATTGCTTCTTCAAGGGAAATAAAGTACGGGATGCCTCTGTAAGTGTCTTCTGATTGTTGAGGCATGTTGTTTCCAAATTGTGGCGATGTTTTAGGATGTTGCTCGAATATTATTCTTCTTCAGTTTGCAAATCGAAGATAAACTGATCCCCTACTTCCGTAATATTGTATCCAAGTCTTTGTAATAGCTCAGTCATGCCTTCATGTGATTTGATGTTGTTTTCCATCCCGAGCATCGTTGAAAGTTGTTTATCGGAAACTGTCCCCTGTCCTAGTATTGAGCCAATTTGAATTTCCAGTTTTTTGCTCTTGAGTTCATTTTCTTTGATGTTATTAGACACCCATTTCGAGAATATTGCATTAAGCGACTTTCGGCTGATGAGGGTTTTGTCTTTCTTGTTGACAAAGAGCATGGGGTTCAGTAATCTGATTTTGGCAGATATTGTTTTGTCCTCATCACCACTCATCGCTATTTTTCTCTCTGCAAAAATTTTAGAGAGGTTCTCTTCATTTGTTGATTTGGGGTGCACGGGTACATTTTCAATTATGAATTGAATTAATTCGTCCGAAACTATTTGCTTTGATTTTGATTTGTTTAGGGATTTTTTCTTCTTGTTTTGTTTGGGTTTCTGTTTTGGTTTTTGTTTGATTTTTTCCACTTTCTCGGTAACATCCAGTTTAATTTTCAGATTTTTTAACTCCTCTTTCATCTTATCTTCTTCACTCATAGGGTCATTCGAGGAGTCTTTTACTTCGTCCTCTGCAGGGGGCAAGATTTCTCCTTTAATCGGGTCTTGACGGGTAAAGCAATGTGGACAGGTGAACGGTTCAATTTCACGATTTGTGAATTTAACTTTCTTTTTACAAGCCTCATTTAAGCAATTGATTACCGTGACTTCGTCTCTTTGTACTTGTTGTTTTGGTTGTCTCAAGTTTCTGAAAAACCTTAGGAAATTTGAGGTCTTTTTCTGAACTGTTGGTGGTCTCCTCATTCCTTTTTCTGCATATTTATGCTTCATTTGTTGATCTTTGGAAAGTTCTCTTTTCGGTAAACCAGGTGCGATAAATTTCTCCCCTATAACCTCAAACTCACGATACATTCTTGATTTTACGTCAGCCCACTTTTCTGGGCTAAATTTTTCCTCATGGTCTCGGAATTTATCCTTAGTGAGTATCAATCCATTTTCTGCAATAGCATATTCAATTATCATTCTGTCATCATCTTCAACATCTATGACAATAACCTTCTCTTTCTGTATCAAATCATTCAAGATTTTCATTTCTTCTGAACCATCATGATTCTTAAATGCCCAGACATAGGCAGAATTCTTCAGTAAAGCAACCGAATCGTAGCCCATTTCTCTTACGCCTTTTGTAGCGTCCCTGATGTATTGGGGAGCGAAATTATCGATGTTTGAGTGAACTCTATTTCTAGAAATTAAATTGGCGCAATCGAATACAATGAAGTTTTCAAATTCATCGTATTCTGACATTTGATGCTCCTCGATTGGTTGGTGTTGTTTAGAACCCAAACAATAATGTTTGGCCTAAATGATATGTGTGGCCGCTCAATGGGAGGGGTATGGTCGAGGCATCTTTGTACGATGTCATTTTGACCTCCTTCTTCACCAGCGGCACAGCCACGATTTTGGCTGTGTTGATTGGTTTGCCACTTGGAGCATGGTCGAGTAGATCTGATTTTGCTTGGTTGAAATTTGTCCATATATTTGTAAGAACCCTGTACGGATTGCCTCCGGTAGTCGTTGGGGTTTTTGTGTATCTAATTTTATCAAAATCAGGTCCGCTTTCAAATCTTGATTGGTTATTTACAGTTAATGCGATGATTTTGGCTCAAACGATTTTGGTTTTACCGATAATTTGGGGCGGATCTTGGAGTGCATTTAATGAAATTAACAACAACCAAAAGGAGATCATAACAACGCTTGGAGCAAGTAATAGACAGGCTTTCTTCTTGCAACTGGGATTGGCGAGAAGGAATTTGTTGAATACTATAGCTCTGGGTTTTGGAAGAGCGATTGCTGAGGTTGGAGCCGTGTTCATGGTTGGAGGCAATATTGCGGGAAAAACGAGGGTGATGACAACCAGTATTGTTCTAGAAACTCAACAAGGAAATATGAATTCAGCGTTATGGTTAGGGCTTATTTTGCTATTGTTGGTTTGCAGCATAATGGCTCTTATCGAATTTAGTAAATTAGATGCTATACAGGTTTCAAAGAAAAGAAACTTGAACGTTGGTAAAGTCGTTTTAGGCAGTAACTACGAAGGTGCGTCAAGCCGACACATCAATGTTGAATTCAATGGCAAAAAAATCGTTGAAGATATTGTTGTAAATCTGTCACCCGGTAAAATCGTTGCAATATCGGGTCCTTCCGGCTCTGGTAAAACGAGTATTTTGCGTGAACTTTGTGGATTGGGGGAGGGAGATTCAAGCACGGAATATGGTAAAGGCACAATTGGATGGGTCGCCCAGGATTTTTCAGCCATTACATCGAGTGTAGCCAATGAAATAGCATTAGCTTCATATCTACATGAAAATTGTGAGATTGATGAAATGGAGATGGCAAAAAGGGTTGGTTTGCAAGATGTTTTGTTCCAGCATCCAAATACCTTGAGCGGTGGTGAATTGCAAAGGTTAGCTTTGATGAGAACATTGGCACTTAGCCCGTCATTACTACTGTTAGATGAATTTACGTCAAACTTAGATAATGAAAGCGTGATGTTGATGGAAAAGCAAGTCAATGATGCAAAGGAATGTGGTGCAGCCATAGTACTGGTAAGTCACGATTCGGAACAAATTAAAAGACTGAGTGACGAAGTAATCGAGTTGTGATTATGGTTGTCCATACCTGAATAATTCTTGCCCATTTATTGAGTAATTTTCAATGATTTCCTGGCTTTTATCACTCGATAAAAATTCAACAAAAAGATTAGCTTGTGCATAATTATTACCTTCAATGGGAATAGCAGAATAGGGGTTGATGGTTAGATTGTCATCAAATTCAACCATGCGTAAATCTATCGATGTTCTTGACAATGTTGTTCCTTTGTCACTCAGAGTGTAGCAGTCTTTTTCATCAGCCATTGTAATCGCTGCCCCCATTCCCTGTCCTATTGAATAATACCATTCGCCTGAGGGGCGGATATGATCTCCTTCTTCAATTAACGAAAACCCATATGTTTCAGAAGCAGCAAGCCAGAGTTCTTGTTCTTTGACATGGGTGCCTGAGTTGTCACCTCTTGAAATAAAACAGTCCTCCTGCTCGATTATTTTATTCAACAACTCCAATAGATCTGTTTCTTGATTTGCTTCAGGTGATAAAATTACAAATCGATTCCAAGCAAATGTTGTTCTGTTTTCTGCATATCCATCAGAAATGAATTCTAATTCTTTCTCCGGAGCGTGGACAATTAGTAAGTCTGCGTCTTTGGTCTTACCAAGGTTTAGTGCGGCGCCTGTTCCGACTGCAATTACATCTATCTCGACGCCATATTGCTCAGAAAAAACAGGTATCAATTCATCTAAGAGTCCTGAATCACGCATTGAAGTTGTGGTTGCAAGCACCATTGCATCTGAAGATTCTTCGTTGGAAATACATCCGGTTAAGGACGTAAATACAAGTAAGAATATTATCAGAGATGGTTTGCTAATTTGCATCTTATCTCGGAAAAACATTCAGATGACCGCACATCTCGTAGGAACATTTGATTGTGTAGCGTTCGTTTTTTGGTTTGCTACTCTGGAGAATTGATCCACACATTTCACATTGGATGGTCATCTTCTCTGGTGCTTTTGGTTTTGGCTTATCTGTCAGAGTAGTTCCTACTTGGGTTGACCAACCTAGAGAGTCTGAATACGAATCCTTGCTTGGATCCATTTTCTTTTGTTTTAGCGTTAAACGCATTTTTCGTCGGCGCTTCTTCTTCGCTGGAGGTTTGGCTGCCATGGGCGACCCTTGTCACAAGTTCTATTCAATCGCTTCGCATGAAATCATCAGTAGTTGTTGATTCAATTTGTGGAATTCATAGGTTAACTTTGCTAACTTGGTTGAGTAAATCGTAGATTTTTTCTGCCTGCTCTTGGGGGCTCATTTTTAGGTCTTTTATACGCTTAATTCCTGCTTTTGACCACTCTTGACGAGTCTTTTCATCTCGGCATTGATCCAATGCTTCATGCCATTTAGAGTAATCATATCTATCCAAAAGACGTCCACAAACTCCATCCACAATGCTGTCTCTAAAGCCCCCTTCATCGACAAATATTGCTGGAGTTCCTATTGAAAACGCTTCAATTGGCGTCAGACCAAATGGTTCCTTGTGAGCCATACTTACCACTGCTAGAGAATTTTGCATCAACGCAGACAAATCCTCAGATGATAATCTAGGAGCAATCCACAAATCTACCGAACTATGCTTTGCATGTTGGTCTATCTCTTCTTTTTCTTGTTGCGTTCCTCCGCCAACATGAGCCAGAGAAATATCAGTTCCCTTCAGCATATCAATTACTTCCATCGTTCCCTTAGCCCAAATAGCAGTTCCGATTGTTACCACATATTCGCCACCAAGGGGAAATATTTTCGAAGGAGATTCTTGGACTGAATATTCGTTAAAATCAACACATGGATGTAAAACACCTGATTTGATTTTGTAAACCTCTCCTGCTCTGGAAGAAGAATAATGCGAATTGCTTGATACGATAGAATACTTTCGATTGTAAAATTCTCTGACAATTTTAAGGTCATTATTTCTTGATTTTCTCAAGAAAAAGTTGGTGATTATTTTCGGGCGTTTTAATTTGCCGTCAAGTTTTCTATGCAAAGAATCTTCATGCAATCCCCTATGTGGTTCGAGAAGATGTAAATGCGCTGGTGAATTCTTTGGAGTCATTTCGATGATAGCTAAGTAGCCATCTCCGCTTACAATATGGAAGAAATCACACTTTTGCATAAATTCTTCCAACCCATTGCAAGACTTCCACGCTAACTTTGAGGATTTATGAATCATATCTCGCATGTTAGCAAATGCTCCTGATGGTATTTGCCATGGTATAGTCGGAGAAAATATCTCGACAGAATTTTGCTTGCATATCTCTAACATTTCGTCACATGTTCTAAGAGTTGCTAACTTAACCTGGTAATAATTTGTAAGAGATGGTAAGACCCTGAGTAAGTCTCTTTCGGCACCACCTAGGCGTGACATGTCGCCTTTTGCAACTAACAAAGTAGGTTTATGCTGTTTGTTCATAACCTACCCCCTAACTATTTTCCAGAAAGGAAGATAAGTCCATCATCGCCTTGATTTTTGTCAAACATATCTTGTAGTGCTGTGGCCGCTTTATCTATTGGAATTGTTTCATTTCTTGATGGGATTGTCAAGTGCTTCATTTGAGGTGGAATATTTTCAAAGAATTGTTCAACTGTAACCCCCGCAACATTTGTTAGATGATGAGGTAAAAATTCTACGATTAGGGTTTTGCATTTAGAGAGTAGTTTAGGCATTCCTTTCATAGCAAAATATTCTGAGCCTTCGATATCTAGTAAAATCAAATCGTAAGTCTTGCCTTCTAGTAACACATCTAAGGATTCTGCTTCAACCTCGATTACCTCTGGATCATCATACCTGTACATGAACTCATTATTGATTGGTACTCGTTTGCTTCCTCCTGAATTTACTGAGTTCATTTGGAATTTTAATTTCCCTTTTGTATCGCTTGCTGCAACATTGTACGGGGTTATATTATCGCAATTATTAAGCAAAATATTTGTCTTTAGCAATTCATATGTTTTAGGACTTGCTTCGATAACTGTACAGTTGTTAACAAATTTTGAAATCGGTATAACCAAACTACCAATATGTCCACCAATGATTAAAACATTGGAATTTTCATCGACTAGTTTGTTTATTCTTTCTATTTCATTCAAGCCGAAAGAACCGTTTATTCTTAGATGATGTCCAACTTCTAAATCTTCAGGATCTGTTGCAAGTATCCCATTTTGTGAATGCACAATTACTGATTTTACATTTTCACCAAGTTTCTTTCTAATTTGCTTTGATTTACGGCGTTTCATGAAGAAATTTATTCTCCAGTATAGCGGTTTAATCATATGAAATCCTCGGTTTAATTACGTAATATGTTCCCTTTGTAATGAATTACTTTTCCTTGTGTGAGAAGGTTGTCTGCGATAAACAGCCTCTAGAGCAAGTCCTATTCAATCACTTCGATGATTTACTCAACATTTTTGTCTCTAAGAAAGGATTCCTGATACCCCATTAACAGGAGAGTGGACTTTGAAATTTAATTCTTCAAGCTCCTCAACAAGATGGGGTCTTGCATGATTTGGGTCTGTGTGGTAAAGAACTACTTCTTCTGCTTTACACTCCTGGATGAATTTTACTATTTCGTCATGACCTGCATGTGTTGAAAAACTGAATTGATCCAGTTCCAAAGGTACATCGGTCATGTTTCCAAAAATAGGTAGCCTTCCCTTTTCTAGTAAATTTCTGCCACCACTATCTCTTGCCTGATATCCGGTAAATAGTACGGCGTTTTTCATATCATGTCTCAATCTATTCAAAAACCAAAGTGCTGGTCCACCATCTAGCATTCCAGATGTAGATACGATCACGTCGGCATTCAATGCTTTATTTCTGTCAGATTTGCTTGATATTTTTTTTGCCCATCTCCAGGCTTCTTCTAGTTCTTGTGGATTTCTTAATGACTCTGGGTGCTCCATTTGTAGTTTAGCAATGTGTTTGCCCATGCCGTTGACATGTACATCCATCTCTGGAAGATATTTGTGTAATCTCATTACAATATCTTGCGTTCTTCCATTAGCAAAGGCTGGCACTAGAGCTGTTCCACCTCTATCTACAACTTCCACTATTCTTTCAGTGAATCTTTTGACTTCTTCATCTAAGTTTGGATGGTTTCTTCCACCATAGGTACCTTCAACGAATACAGTATCGACGTTTCTTGGTTCTGCTCCCTTTGTCAGTGGGTGATCTCTAGTATCAAAATCGCCTGTCATCAAAATTGATTTGTTATCTGTTTCAATCTCAAGCATTGCTGCTCCAGGGATGTGGCCAGCTCTCCTCAAAGTAAGATTCCAATTATGATGAATCCATGGTTTACCGAAATCGTGTATATTCCATAGATTCAGTGCTGTTTCAATATCGCGTTTATCCCAAGCTAAAGGATAACCTTCTATTCTGCTTACTTTATGGCAATCATTCCACATAGCATGTGATATTTCTGCAGTTAGGGCAGTACCATGTAATCTGGTTCGATGGTTTGCACAGAGCCATGGTGCCATTCCAAGATGATCAATGTGTGAATGAGTTATGACCGCATCTTTCACCGGTGGCGCTTCGTTTGGATACCTAGGAGGATCGGTGGGTGCAAGTCCATAATCAAGAAGGAGTTTGGTTGCTTTGGTATCTTCCAGCATAATACCTACGTTTCCAACTTCATCACCACCACCAAGATAATGATACCTAAATCCTTCTTCTGGAGGTAATTCAGGATACTTTGTCGTTCTACCTGCTTGATACATTACCATGATTACCCGTAAATTCTCGAAGTGTTTGAACTTGTTGAGAATAATAGTATACACCCCTTCATTTCCAGTGGAGAAAAAATATGACGAAACATCAATTCTTCTAAACTATCTGAACAACTAATTTTTCATAAAACAATATTAACTTCTCGCGAGCATACACAACGGGTATTATTCTATTCTGATTACATACTTCTGGTATTATTCTATCTCAGATAAACCAAGTATATCTCGAGTGGAAATGAAGGGGTGTGAGGATAGATTGGATTTTGGACAAGAAATGAAAATAATATCTTTCCATTGAAAAAAAATTCCAAAAATTTAGATTAATATTTATTGAATTTAAATTTTGAATAATCAGCTCGAAATCAAAAAAACTAATCTTCCCAAAATATCAATTTCCTTGGATTTACTAAATTTCCTTTCGAACAAGAAATATGAAGCAGATACCCTTAGGACTAACAATGACAACATCAAACCAATTATTTGTTGTTGATCATGATGCGTGTTTTGGTTGTGGCGCATGCATAGCTCTTTGTCCAACAAACGCTCTTTCATTAATCGATTTACTGGCTGAAGTGGAACAAGAAGCTTGTACATATTGTAATCATTGTATTCCATCTTGTCCGGTATTTGCTTTGGAGATAATTGAGGTGGATGCTTGAACTACATCATCTTGGGTGGAAGCATTTTATCTTGCGCTTTAGCGGAAAAACTTTCAGAAAATTCACAAGTCTACATTGTTGATTCAAGAATGGAACTAGGGATGCCAACAACTGATATAGGATTATTAGAAAATAAAAAATCAATATCTCATTTTATGGATGAATCAAAATTTGAATATGCGAATCTCCACAACAACGGAATAAGAGCAGAGTGGGTTGCAAAATTTTATTCTCATCACCTAACCAAAATAGGCGTTAAAATTATGACAAGATCAAGAGTTATCAAAAACGAAGATTCAGTCGAAATCAAATCTCTGGGCAATAGTGTGAAATTAACTCTTTCATCATGTAAACTATTTGATTTAAGAGAAGTTTCTGGAAACGTTAGAATGAATACAGAAAAAACCGAGTTAAATGATGAAATATTCAATCCACTAGATACATCAAATTACATTATCAGAGAAGGAGCCATAATTTCAAGTGATGAAAACTTTGACAATCTGGAGTTTGATTTGATTAGGGCTGATGGAACTAGAGAAATTTGGTGGAAAACCGCTGAACAATCTCCTAAACCCAAGTTTGGCTTTTTAGAAAGGATGACTAATTTTGGACCTGATGAAAAGACAAAAAATAGCATAGACTCAACAATTGGACTTGCTAATGAAATATCCCAATCGATTCAATCAAATAACGGGTGAACCAACTTCTAAATCATTGATCAGCAGTGTTTGAGTTGAGACACCACCGTCTGGCATTATGACCATGAAAGTTGCCGTTGTTCCACGCGCTTCTAGCCAACTTGGACCACATTGGGCTCCACCAACCGCATCGTTAGTTCCAGAATCTATGCCGAAGAAATATCTCTTTCCAGATTCTAATTCAGAAACGGTTCCAGGGGTTGTCCCCACTTCCCAAATGGAACCAGGACCCGAATTCCAAGAATCTAAAGTTCCTGAGCGATAGAAGAAATCACCATCATCTTCACAATAGAGAATCCAATCCACATCTGCAGGGTCAACATTTTTCCCAATGGACTGATACTCGATTAAGAACAAATAATCGTCATAATTATCTTCAACCCATGCATTTAATATCACCATTTTATTAGAGGATTCTTTATTTGCATCGTGAATTGTATGTTGTGCTTGCTGTGCAAGTTTTTCGGTTTGTTGGATAATCATAGATCCACATGTAACCATTGCAAGGATACAGGCGATGTAAACCACCATCAACCCCAACCCGATTTGAGCCAAATCATCATATTTTTTCTTCATGATAACACCTCAAATGAAAGAATCACCAACTCTTGGATTCTCACCAATAGAGAACGGCATCGTTTTCACACGACCCCCCTCCATCGCTACAACCAGTTCAGCAGCCACTCCGGGCGATAAATCACATACACCTGAAGTTGTTATGTACATATGGTATATTTTCGATGGCTCAAAGAAATCATTAGCCGCAGCATCACTTCCACTATCAAGGATTTCCGTAGCATCGTCAAAATCACCAGCCAAATGACCTACAGAAGCTCCACCATCACATAGCATAGACCAAACAACATCATCATCTTCTAGTTCGGCAGTTATGAATGGGAATTCAAAAACCAAGTAAATTCTATCATTCCCAGGGTCAGAATATTGGCTCAACTCAAACGTATTAACCATGATAATTCCATTGAGTGAATCACTTTGTGTAACCGCAGTTTGTTTTGATTCCGCAAACGTCATTTCTACTATTGCCAACAAAACTCCAGCGAGAACAGCAGCCATTAAAATTAGTGCAATTAATGAAATCATGGCACCTATTGCCATTTCGCCAAGACCATCACGGTCAGCATCTTTCATCAACCCGCGATATCAGGGATAGCATTAGACCTTTGTCATCAAAATACCATTTATTCAGCCATATTGTCCAAATAATGAGAAAACCATGTCAGTTTTTGTCGATAGAACCTCCATATATCTCCGACTTTTCAGATAAGTTGTGTCCAAGAAAATTCCAGCGACAAAAAAACTCTATCTTCCAAGCATAGAGTCTGCTTATGAGACGGAATTTACTGCCGCAGTCATTGCGGTTGATGAAAACCAAGTTATTCTTAATCAAACATTATTTTACCCCCTTGGCGGTGGTCAAAACTGGGACACAGGGGTACTAAACGGTCCAAATGGAGACCTAACCGTCACAGAGGTGCGAGGAAGAGCCGAAGTGCAACATTTTGTTGGAGAAGATCACCAGTTAGAAATTGGCGATGAAGTAACCGGCAGAATAGACTGGGATAGGCGTTTTGCTCACATGAAAATGCACACAGCTCAGCACCTAGTGAGTGGAATAGTGTATGAGGAATTCAATGGGGCTAGAACAGTAGGGAACCAAATTCATCAAGATAGATCAAGAATTGATTTTAATCCAATAAAATTCGATGACCAAAAGCTAGAATTATTGAAACAAAAATTCGATGAAAAAGTAAGCGAAAGACTCGAAGTATCAATCAAGGAAATGACTAGAGAAGAGATTAATTCAATCATGCCACCAGATAGAACAAATATGGATTTAATGCCCAAATCTGTGAAAAATTTACGGATAATCGAAATTGGAAATCAGATAGACCTTTGCCCTTGTGCCGGAACCCATGTTAGAAACATAGGAGAGTTGGGCGAAATAGAATTCCTAGGGAAAAAAAGTAAAGGAAAAGGAACACAAAGATTGTCGTATACTTTACGATAATTTTTCTGAAATTTTTATTCGAAAGGAAAATCCAAAACTCTATAAAATATTATTTACTTTTTGATAAAGCAATTATAATTTATTAATCAATCTTCTAAAAGGTCCAAAATATCATCCAAAGCCTTTGACATTTTATCCCTCTTCTCAACCCTCTTTTCTATGATACTATCCTCAATAATTCCCTCTAATTCCTCAGGGCCAAGGGCTGAGACTTGGCGAGACGTAACCCGATCAACTAGTTCGTGGTCCTCTCCTAATCTATCACTTCTATCGACCTTAGCAATCTCTTTTGATGGAACAGTTCTTCTAGTTTCAACATTAGATATTTCTTCGAGTTCCGCATCACTCCAGGCTTCTTTTCCTATAAAATTAGCAACTTCTGCAGGAGGGGCTTCTCCTTTCCAAGGGTTGTTATTCGCTATATTTTGAATTAAATTTGAAGCCTCTTTTTGCCTTTGCATCTCAAATATTTTAGAAATATCTTCGATCTCTACCATCCTTTTTTCACCCATCAAACCAACAGCCAATCTTTGCTGTTTACGAAGAATTTCCCCGTGAACCTCATCATGATCATATCTGTGTGGGGCAGAAGCCATTGCCATCAATTCCCTAGCTAATTTGGCTACTGGAGTATCAAAATTAGAATCCAACAACCTCGTTCTCACCTTTCGGTGTGAGGAAATGCATGTTTTACACCTGGGATTACCAGGGGTGTCCTCAGCATCACAAAAAAGGCAACAGGCCTGAAAACCCATTTCCTGCATTGCTCTTCTTGGCATCGACATGGACGGTTAGCCCTACAGGTCCACACAAATGAATTCTTGTGAGATAGAGTTCAAAGCAGACAACAACTTCCAGTGACCATGGGCAGAAGAGATTCGCGTGCGGATTTCATAGATGATGACCCATTCAAAAATATGCAAAGCAAAGGCCCTAAGATTCACAGAGTCCATGTAAGACAGAGTGAAGATGGTACAATACACTTCGATAACAGAGGTGCAGACCCAATACGTTCGATAATGTCACAAATGTGGGGTGCATCACAAGAAGTGAAAGCAAAACATCATTCAGGGGGACTTTGGCATTTCTCAAGTGAAGAAAAGAAACATCTAATGTGGGCTACCGGCGCATTTACTCTTGCTTTGGGATTCATGTATGCCAGAGGACTTTCAGGATTACTCGCATATGGGCCTGCTTCATGGGCAGTGAATATTTTGATTGCAATGCCAATGATGCTGATTGCTATTGGTCCAGCCTTTGTATTGCATGAAATAGGGCATAAAATCGTAGCAAAGCACTACGGCTGTTGGGCTGAATTTAGAGCAGATCCAAGGGGATTAAAATTTGGTATGGGGTTGGCATTTCTACTTGGATTCATATTCATGGCTCCTGGAGCAGTAATGGTTGCAGGACTGGTGACAAGACGACAAAATGGACACATCGCAGTGGCTGGACCTTTGGTAAATCTTGCATTATTCATAATTGGAATTCCTTTAGCGGCGATTACATTGGGATTGACTGATGCATTCAATACATCCGGAGAAATACTGGTTAACGGCGCTCTAAACTGGAAAGCAATGTTGGTATTCATCTGGACTTATTGGCTACAGGCTAATTTGATTCTTGGCCTTTTCAACATGCTACCATTCGGTCCATTAGACGGAAATAAAGTCAAAGATTGGAATGAAAAAGTATTCTATCTTGTTATTGCTATCTTTGCAGTACCGATATTAACAATGTTCATGGGTTATTGGAATGTCCAAGATCTTTTGATAACTATATCTTCATGGATTTGATGTTTTTCTAACTCAGTTAACATTGAGTTGCCAATTTACACCAAACTGGTCCTCAACCCAAGTAAACATGGTTGAAAAACCATAATTTCCTACTGGCATCATTATCTTTCCATCAACTGCTAACTTTTCCGAAAAAATCTCAAGAATATCTGCAGAATCAATCTCAAGGAAAAACGAGATTCCTGGAGTTATTTGCCATTCATGAGATATGGGGCTGTCACTGATCATCACATCCTGCCCTTGTATACTGAATTTAGCCATCATAATTAGGGAGTCATGGGGTGCAGCATGATGCTTAATCGAATCTAATTGAAAAGAAGGAAAGATAGATTGATACAAATCAATTGCAGCTTGGCCTTGACCTTCGAAAGTAATGAACGGCTTCATCATACATATTGAGGAGCATTACACTTATTTTTATTCACTTAACTTACTCACAAGTAAGCATTTCTTACTGGCGACTCATCCAAATGGAAGAATGAGTATGTTGCCCACCAGGTAATCGTATCTAAAGCATCAACCAAATTGCTCTTACCAGTGTGTTCTGGACCGTAATCCTTGCCAGTGGTATCCATCCAATCTTCCATCTCTTCCAGTGTATCACATGTTTGGTGATAACACCAATATCCATCAACAAGTCCTCCAAAGCCCATTGTTACCGTGTTCAAATTATCCTGGAAGGAAGCGTGGTCAGACCTTGCTGTTGTATCTTCATACACTATTATCTCAGGCCTATCATTTTCCAACCAATCATCGACTTTCCAGGTGGATTCATCATGACCAACACCAACCAGGGTCGACATTTGTTCCTCTACTCCAATAGCATCTGAACCGATCCATTGAGCCAAGCCAACCATTCCTGGTTGATTCATGACATCGTGATCTAGGCTTGGTCCGATGTAAACGCGCATAGGCCAAACTTCGTCATCTTTAGGATATCCATCGGGATCAATAGCAGGGTCTGGATCGCAATTTGGCTCCCCCCCTCCATGGTTTCCACCACAAGGAGCGCCACCGCCACCAGGCCAGTTAACCCCAGCCATGTCCAAATTTACATAATTCGTAACTTCAACCTGAGGATTGTCTTCTTTTACCCACTCATCAGTCCAGTAGTCACTACCTCTCTTTCCACCTTCTTCGCCAGACCAGAGACAGAATACAATTGTGTTTCGGGTGTCGAAATTAGCCATTGCTTCAGCCACTGTCAAAACCATACTTGTTCCGGCAGTGTTGTCATAAGCCCCAACTCGTGTTCCGTAGGTTCTCTGTCCTATGACGTGAGGAGAAATTAACCCCCCGTTAATTGGAGGCGCAATATCGAAGTGAGCTCCAAAAACCATCCATTTGTCAGGGTCTTCTAAACCAAATCTGTAACCACACACGTTGTATGCCTCAGGATTTTGGGCACCCGTCTCAGTTGAGTCATAGACGAAACGCTGGTTAATCACCTCGAGACCAAAACTATCCAAAGTTTGAATCAAGTATTGGGCACCATCCTCGTAAGCCGCATTACCCTGTCCTGCCCACCTATCTAGGTATCCATTTGCCCCATCTGCTAAATCAGTAGGGTCGGCGCTTGTATCAGACATCATAGCCAGGAAATCGTAGGTAGTCCTACCATTGACAAAACCAGTAGAATGCCTTCCACCCTCATCCACAGGATATGCGGCTGCTTGCATTCTGAATATTTCAACTGGAATGAGCGTAGAAGACTGGACCCTAGATGAATTATCCACTTCCAATTGCGGATAGGAAATATTAGAACCTTCTTCGAAAGGTTTTGCTGCTATTACCGTAGAAGAATCATTTTTGTGACCGTCTCTGAGGTACCATGTAGCCCAAGATTCGTCAACATTTCTAATTGGAAATGAATCCCTTCCATATTCGCCAACCTGAAACAAACCGAATTCGGTTCTTGGGGGAGCCAGCATGTTAAGTTGAATACTATCCCCCGCTTTCAGTTGTAGAATTGTAGAATTTTGAACAAAACCAGTGTTCTCGTCTATGTATAGGTAAGGGACATAAACACTCATGGAACTTTCTGCAGCAAATGTCACCCCTTGAAACTCCCCACCAGTTAGTATTGCAGGAGTAATCGTAATGTCCCCAGCATCGATTATAACATCATCTGAATTATTCCCAAAACATCCACTCATCGGAGCCAGTATCATTAGCGCGACTAATGCTACGGCACGCAGATGTCTCTGTGCGAACATGAACCTGCGACCATCTTCCCCTTCTCAAATCTGCGCTTAGTTTGACTTTTTTTATTGGATTTATTTCTAAATTTCAAAACACGCATATATTTACTTCATTTTTTCTTTGTTAACTATGCTACAGGGATACATCCAAGCGATAAAATCATCAATTCCAATCAATTCTTTGATAGGTCTTGGTGCAAGTATAGGTGCAGCCGTGTTAACTTTAGGCCTTGGAATGGACACTCCTTGGGCACCTTGGGATCCGTTATCTGAGACTTTTTATCCCCCACAATTATTCACAATAGCCTCATTTGTAGCTACAATTTGTTTCCTATCGATGGCAGTCATTGTTCTAAAAGTGTTAGAAAAAATAACAAATTCAGCAACAAAACTTTGGAGAATAACTGGAATAATATTCCTTACAGTATACGGGTTGATATCCTTTGGAGCAGGAACCTTCGAAGCAGGCATAATGTTGAATCTACTACACGTTATTGTTGGAATACCCGCACTAATACTCATACCTTCTGTTCTGGACTCCCAGAGTACTAAAACCAACCAACAACTCTCGTAATCAATGAGTTCTTTTTGGTTGCCAAGGCAAGAAAGCCGTGTGTAGTAAGCCATGACATTTACCACACCAAATTTGTTTGATAGCATCTGCTCCCTTATTCAAAGGGTCACCCGGATTTCTAATGCTCGCCAAAGTCCACCTAGGCCAATCAGTAGTGCCTTCTGGGACAACTTCTCTTTTTCCATATGGCACAGCCTCAGTACCGGTCATTACATTACCGCAATGCGGACAAACGATTCCGCCATCTTCTGGCATCCTTAGTACCATGTCTACTTCCACAATTGGATGGATTTTAAACAACTGTTAGAGCACTGGGATACGATTTTGTCTTGAATTCATCAATACTTTAATTACCTAACAGGTGGATAATACTCTTTGAGGAAGTATGACTCTGACAATTGGAATAAAGTTGAGCCTCGAGAAGGAAAGAAAGAAAGCAAGAAGAACATCTTATCTTTGGTCTGAAATAATTATTGATGATCAAAACGACATGTGTCCACTGATAGAAGGATAGAATTATTCTTCTTGTAAAGAGTAGTCTTTCTCACTTTCTTGTCTTTCATTGATGATGCTCATCATCAAACCAAATGAAGATACAACAGACAAGATCAAGACGATGATTAACAGGATTTGCATAGCAGACATCTCTCCTTGTTCAGCAACCTCTTCGGTCCCCGTATTTTCCTCAGTTTTTTCATCGCAACCTATTCCAAAACAATCACCAATACTCGGTTGTCCAGGGTCGGTGTGATTGTCCACGTTAACTTTGATTGAACCGTTATGGGTGATGCTGGCATTAGACGTATCATTTTCTTGTGCATGATAAATTACGAAACCATAGTTTCCAACCGCATCTGTAAAATTAAACGCAAATTGCTGACTCTCCCGACAGTCCGGATCAGTTAAGTTGCCCTCACTATCTTTCGGGCACATATCGTCACCATACATCCAAGAACTGACAAAATCATTTGTTGAATTCATCACACCATCACCATCCAAATCAATCCATGCTTGTGAAGTATAATTTGGTCTCGAATCAACATTTTTGAACCAAACAATATCCCCATCCAGGAATTTTTCGTCTATTAGATTATCAGGTGCCGTTTCTCCCTGTTCATAGATTAGAACCGTGTAGAGTTTTTGTTCGTGTGCAACTACGCTTGTCGATATCAAGGATAAGAGGAATAAAGAGACTAGAAAAACAGAAACTTTCTTGACACTCATATCAATTCCCACTGATACAATCCTCTATGCCATATCATAAAGACAAAACGGAGGGATGTTTTCAGCCTACAACATGGGAAGTAAGGAAATTGCGCTTGCAGCATTGCTTGCAATAGTCATAACAAGCGCTTCAGTGCTTGTTTTTAGCGATTTTTCAGAGTCAAGCTCAGATGAAAATGAGAGCGAAATTATGACAATCGACCCGTTATTCCAGGGAGATGGGCACGACCACTCAAATGCTTCACAGCACGCCTATGGAACTGATAATTTTGAACTCTTGGATTATAACTCTCTAACCTCAACTGGAAACGCAGAGGTACAAGTTGCAACCACTCCTGACGGCAGAACCTATGCATATCTTGCTGGATGGAGTGATATGCACATCGTTGACGTGACAGACCCAGAAAATACTACTGTAACAGGGGTCTACAACGACCCCAATACACAAGTTCTGGATGTCAAATATTTCGAGCACAATGGGAGGGAATACATAGTTCAACAAAACCAATTAATTGACCCGGGCAACTCTGATCCTAATGTTGGAGAATGGTCTGACCCAGCCCAAGTCACAGCCACACTAATCGATGTTACAGATAAGGAAAACCCAACATGGGTTGACTCCTGGTACGATTCAGACCACCCAACAGGTCCACACAATCTGTACACACATATGATAGACAACGAGTGGTACATATTCGTCGCAAATCCAGATTACGAGCAATGCAATGATTCGATTGGCGAGGCTTGTGGTGGCGTTACCATTGTTCACATGAACTTAGACGGAAGCGCTTCTAGAAACCTACCCGGTGTTCCTGCCAGTGGTTTAGGACACACTTTCATCAAGGTTGGGGAATATGAGGTAAGTTGGGAAACAACTCGCGGTGGCTGGATTTACATTCACGATATGACCGTGCAAAAGTGGCCTGGAGAAGACCAAAACGACCCAAGATTTGGAAGGACATTCATCTATGGCTCTTACTGGGAAGCTGGTTTGAGAATTGGAGACATCACAGATGTTCCACACCCAACCAATTCACCAGAGGAGTATACGGTCCATGCAACGCTCTGTAAGAGCGGTCAAGGTAATCCACTAATGTGCAGGTGGAGGGCAACAGAAGTCGGACAATGGATGGATTTCGCTGACCTTGATGGAGACGGTCAACCTGATAGTGGTACTACAGGAAACGAAAACGGCGGCAGAGTGTCTTACATCCACTATGCAGAACCTTTCCCAACAATGGTTGACCTATCACACGTAGGGTATTCGAACGAACCAGTTCACCTTGTCACCGCTGCTGTAGAGACTCTATCAACCTACCAAGGCGTTGGGATGATGTATCTTCTCGACACTACTGGATACACCTATGAAGACGGTCAGTTTAAATTCGACATTAAGACGATTAGAGATTGGGAAATTCCAACCGCAAACGATCATTGCTATGGAGCAGATTGTGAAGACCATCCAAATGAAGATGAATGGCTATTGTTTAGCCCTCACAACTTGGATTCAGCATACTTCGAAACCACCGATGCCACAGATCAAAGCCATGGTGGTGGTTGGGATGGAAGACTGTATATTTCGCATTATCACGCTGGACTTTGGGTAGTTGACATCGAAACCTTGGTTGACCCAGATGCTACAGAAAGAGTAGCAATTCACGAAGAGGCTACAGTTGGATGGTACCTCCCACACGGTGAAGACGGAACTCCACTGGATTCTTCATTCTATGATTTCGGCTGGGTGCCATTCCTGTGGGCAGTAGAGCACCACAACGGAATTACTTATGCCTCTTGTATTTCAACAGGACTTTATCTTGTTCAGTTAGACATTGACAAACCCTATCTCGGTACCACAGTTTAGATTTAGAGGGATGTATAATGAAGAAATTTGTAGCTGCATGCATTGTTTCTTTGATGCTAGCTGGATGTGTAAGTCCAGAAGCAGAGCCGCATGATTTTCATGGAGAAGACTTCGAAGAAAGAATCTATGTGGAAGATTTCTCGTTGATGTCAAGTGATAATGCTACCTGGAATTTCACAGAACAAACTTATGGCAAGGTCTCAATTGCGGTGTTTCTATTTACAAACTGCCTAGATATTTGCCCCATAGTTTCTCAAAACGTTCGCTGGATTCAGGCAAATGCAAACCACTCAGATATGTTAGAAATATTCACAATTACGGTAGATCCTTGGAGAGATAATGCCACTACCTTACAAGAATGGCAAGATTGGCAGGATAGTCATTGGACACACTTAACAATAGAGGATGTAGATAATGAGTCACAAATGGAGAACATAGCATCTATTTGGACACAATTTGGAGTGGGTTTGGAAATTCAACAAGCAAACACCTCTACAGAATCAAACACAAGTCAAGATGACAATTCTTCAGAAAATAGCACAGAATCTAGACATCATGGACTTGATTATCTGGTAGAGCATTCAACTGGTACAATTTTCATCGATCATACTGGACACCAAAGAGTTTGGTGGGGAGATGAGGATTGGGTATTGGACCTTGCTTTGGAAGACATAAATTATCTTCTTGAAGAGGCGCATGAAGCATACTTGATGTCTTTCATCTAACTCTTTCCATAAACTAAAATCTACCAATTACCCACTCAAGACTCAAATCACGATGGATGCGGTGAGGTTAAAACCTATTATGATAGGGAAATAATATGTCCGACCTTTCTTTGAGGTACATGCAGGTACAACTTTCTGCAAAAACAAATGAAGGCTTACCTGGTGTAGAACTAATAAATTATTTTCATAAGTTTGAATTCTTATCTTTGATAGAATTATTGCCAAATGGGATGCATTGCATTGTTCAAGCAAGTTATGACGAGCCATCAGTATTGGACTTAGATTACAATAGCTATGAGCTGATAAGGAAAATAGAAATAAAGGACAAATCAGCAATCCTTGAGATAAAAACATTAGGGCCAATTCCAAAAATCTTTACTCAACTTTCAGGAGCTTGGTGGATTAGCCCAACCTATGTCGATGCAAATGGATTATTATTAACCATTAGAGGCACAAGCGACTCTCTGAGAAAGTCCTTGGAGAATTTAACCGAATTAGTTGGACAGTCATACAAAGTAAAATCTTCATCTAAAACTTTACACAATCCAACTATCGTTTCAGATCTCCCTAATAAGCAAAAAGAAGTACTACAAAAAGCAATCCAAATGGGATATTATTCTAGGCCTAGAAAAACCACTCAAAAAGCCATAGCAGATGCATTGGGAGTTAAACAAGCAACGATTAGTGAGCACCTTCAAAATGCAGAAGCAAAGATTATTGCAGATTACACAAAGCATTTTGAAATTTGATGGAGTAGGATTTAACCCTAAAACCTATTATAAACGGGAATATAATTATCAATGTATTTATTTTGAAGAATATATGCGCGACTACCCTTCTCGAAAAACACCCATAGCAATCGTTTTTTGCGTGTTGATGGTTCTGATGACTCAAACAGGATATTTGGATAATATCAACCCCTGGTCCGGTAGCAACGAAACACTTGACCAAATCACAGAGGCAATGGAAACCGGGGGCTCTAGTTCAAGTAATACCAACCTTACGGCTAGTGCCGAAGGTGCGGATCTCCTCATCGACGAGGCCATGACCAACATCACCTTCCAGTACAACGCCAGTGCGGCAAGCGGCTCAGGTAGTGGTTCTTCGAGCAACTCTTCCTTTGCTTATGCGAACAACCAGATCGCTTCCGGATATTACCACACCTGCGCCATCCTTGACAATGGTTCTGTGTCGTGCTGGGGATTGGGAAACCAAGGCCAATTGGGTAATGGAGGAACATCTCAACAAAATTCACCCACGCTCACCAGCAGCCTCGGTACGGGTCGCACAGCAGTAGCGCTCTCTTCCGGAGTTAGCCACACCTGCGCCATCCTTGACAACGGTGCTGTGTCGTGCTGGGGAGATGGATATTACGGCCAATTGGGTAATGGAGGAACATCTC
>MDTD01107262.1_pt1 | contig 23969 bp, 23 predicted proteins | sample 811221 | NCBI WGS metagenome assembly MDTD01 (sample SAMN05326646, study PRJNA326480) | marine metagenome | isolation source: seawater | place: Pacific Ocean: South West | collected 2011 | reverse complement strand
GAGGCATAACATTCAACAACGACGGAACAAAAATGTTTATTACTGGTCCTCAAGGAGATGATGTTAATGAATACACCCTTTCAACAGGATTTGATCTTTCCTCAACTGTTACGTTTATAGACAGTTATGCAGTTTCAGAATGTCCAAATCCAACCGCAGTAAAGTTTAATGCAGATGGTACAAAAATGTTTGTCACTGGTACAGGCAATAGTAATGTTCACGAATATGCACTGTCAACTGGTTTTGATGTGTCCACTGCAAGTTTCACTCAAACACTTGTTACCACTGTTGACAATGATAATTTTGGACTTGACTTCAAACCAGATGGTACTAAAATGTACATCACAGGAAATCAAAACAATAAAATATATGAATTCAATCTATCCAGTGCTTTTGATATTTCAACAGCAACATTTAATCAAGATCGAAGCTCAGCGGCAGAAGACTTTGAACCATTTGGTATAGAATTCAACACTGATGGAACAAAAATGTTTATAGTTGGTACTCTAGGCAATGGGGTAGATTTATATGAACTGAGTACAGGGTTTGATATATCAACAGCAACACATGTAGAATTTTATTTCATAGGCGGTAATCCATCGGGTATACACTTCAGTCCTGATGGTTTGAACATGTTTATTACAGGTAATCAAGCAGATCTAGTCAAATCGTTTACACTTGCGGCTCCTTACACATTCACAGGTGGCTATGTTTCAGCAGATACTAGAAGTTTTATCTACTTCCAAAATGATGATTTAGATGTTTCCAGTTCAGTGGTAATTAATACTAGAAAAGACACAATTAATGGAGCTATCACAAGCACAGCTAAAGAAATTACAGTTAACAACATTGACAGATTTTTCAATCCCAACTTTAACTACGTAGGCAAGTACATTGGTAGCAATGCAGACGACACATACGCAAAGTTTGGAACACACAGCTTGCGATTCTCAAACACAACTGACAGCGAATTGTATGTACCTAGTTTATCTACAATGCAAAATGGAGAAATACATTTTTGGATTTACATGGATAGTACAGCCACTGATGCTAGAATATTAACATCTAATCTGTGGGGACTTAGACGCAGTGCGGCCGGTACGATTGACGTTATAGATTCAGATGGTTTAACACTTGGAATTGGAGCAACAGGATTAGACGATGGTGCATGGCATCATATATCTATCACTTGCGATGGAACAACTCTTTCAATATCAAAGGATCAAAATATACCGGCAACAGCATCAGTTACACAATTTGCTAATATAAGTGGTATACAATTTGGTGCAACAACTAGATTAACTAATACATACAGTGGAAATGCCGCGGATAATGTATGGATTGATCAAATGTGTATTAGAGCTACAGCAACTCATACAACTTTATTAGCGGCCGCTAATCCTCCATTAGCTGATCCTGGTCTAGTTTTAGAAAATTATGAACCAATTGACACTATCACAGTGCTTCCAATAGATAATGGTGTTGTTACAATTGGTACAGAAAGAATAAAATATGGTGCAATAGATATTGCAAATTCAAAATTATTATCCTGCACACGAGGTGCAGACGGAACGGGTGCAATAGCTCATAGCAATGGAGCAACTGTAATTGATTGCTCAAATGACCTATCAGTATCTGCAAATAGGCAGATATGGCAGTACAACAATGAGCTTGATACAGCATACAACGATCCATCTACTAGTTTAGCTAGTGGAACAGGTCTACGACCCGAAGCAATTATTATACGAGCGGCCGGAAGAGGTGAGCTCTTTTAGAGACTAAATACAAATGAATAGGTGTTAGGAATGTTTAAAGATAAAACAAAAATATTTGTTGATGGACATGTGTTAATAAAAGATATAGATACTGATGAGGTTCTATTAGACAAGCACAACGCTATTAACTATGAAAACATAAGTCAGGCGATTGTGCGTTTGTTGGCGAATCAACAAACTTCAAGCAATCACGATTTTATAAACAAAATGCACTTCGGCAACGGAGGCAGTAGTGTAGACGGATCAGGTACTGTAACCTACCTTTCACCTAACACCAACAGTGCTACTGGCGTCTTACACAACAAAACATTTGAAAAGATCGTTGACCCAAATGATGCTGGTGTTGATAATACCACCACTAATACAATGGCTACTGCACACACGGCAGGTGAATTGTTTAGTGATTTGGTAGTAACTTGCACACTTAATTACAGTGAACCAGCTGGACAAGACACACTAGACAATGCTTCAAATCAAAATGGAACTTTTATATTTGATGAACTAGGTCTTTACACAGCTACAGGAAACCTATTAACACACATCATATTCCATCCTATTCAAAAATCGGCCAACAGACAGATACAAGTAATCTATACTGTTAGAGTCAGAGCGGGAGCATTTTAATGGCATACAGCATTAACTATAATGATACCAGCTTAGAGCCTACTCCGATTACCGTTGCAGACGCTACAGTAAACACGGAAACAAGTATTAAGTTGGTTGGTAAAAACTACACAAATCACGGAGAAATTTTCAACGAAAATTTTCTTAGACTTTTAGAAAATTTTGCGAGTGAAACAGACGGAGATTCTCCAGGAGCACCATCAGGTGCAGTAAGAGGGCAGTTATGGTACAACGCAACTACCCATCAACTTAATTTTTATGATAACTCACAATGGTATCCAATGGCTACAATGAAAACTGGTACATCACTACCAGTTGATGCATCTGAGCCACACTTTGCTGGAGATTTATTTTTTCATACCAGCGAAGAACAACTGTATGTGAGTCAAGGTACATCTTGGTTGCCATTGAGCACTGGTGGATCTACCAGTGTCAAAGTTAGAACAAGATACGACACAGGTGGCGTTACACATAAGACACTTGAGTTTGTTGTCAATAGTCAAATTGTTGCTATTCTTGTTATGGACAGTTCTAGTTGGGCACCAATGGCGGCAGGTGCAAACACAGAATATCTTGAAGATGGTGTGACTCTGTTGAACACTCAATTTCCTAACTTGCAAGCTGGTATCAACATGAGTACAGCAACAAATTTTAAATTTAGAGGTACTGCAACTTCGGCCGAATATGCTGACGTGGCTGAAAGATATCATGCAGATGATAATTATGATGCAGGTACAGTGGTAAAAATAGGCGGTGAACATGAAATCACAGCCACAGATGTAGCACTAGACACAGAAGTGTTTGGCATAGTATCAACACAGCCTGGTGTTGAATTGAATGCAAATGCAGGTGATGATGATACTCATCCTTTTATTGCAATAGCTGGGCGTGTGCCATGCAAAGTAATTGGCCCAGTACGCAAAGGACAAAGATTGGTAACATCAGAAGTAAATGGTGTAGCAAGAGCACCGCAGGATCATGAAGGCGAAGCAGACGACTGGAATCGAATAGTAGGTAGAGCACTCGAAAACAAAGATACTGAAAGTGTTGGACTTATAGAAGTTGTAGTCGGGAGAATGTAAGTGGCAATTGGCGCTGGAAATAGCATTACAGCATCAGACTTCAATGCACTGGTAGTAGCAGTGAACAAGTATTGGGGTGATAATGCTACTGGTGCCGCTGTAACTGATCCAGATAGAAGCACACACAAATATGGTTGGGGGCAAACACATGCTCTTGAATTATCTGGCACAGACGATAGAGTTTCTGTTGGAGATCCTGTAGAAGCAAAGCATCTTAATCAATTAGTGGCAAGAGCAAATGCAACAGGTCTGCATATTGGATTAGGATCTAATCTAAGTTATAAAATTATTAACAACACAGTAACGGCCGCAGATGCAACTCAAGTTGAAACTAGATTCAGTACATCAGTTCTTGATGATATTGTAGATTCTAGAAGCTCAGCTATACGTGGCGATCACACAATAGGCACAGGTAATTCATCAAGTAATGCATTAGGCAATATTTCACGAGGCACTGATTGGCGTGAAATTTTAATATCAGAACAAACAATTACTTTTACCAATTACAATAAAGCAAGATATTTTTTTAATTCAGGAGGTGCTATCACAGTAGCTTGGGATATCACAGGATCTTCTGGTGCAGAAACAGCCAATTGGGACGCTAACTTGGCCGCAATGGGCACAATTCATTTTCTTGCAGATGATGTTGTAAACAGTGGCACAGGAGGTTATTCAACTCCTGATGTTGGATTTTATGGATTAACCACAAACTATCAACTAATGTACAGCTACAGTTTTGGTGACGGTGTTGGAAGTGGTACTTATAATGCCGCATCTTTTAGTGGCGGTGATGTAAATGTAGGTGCAAATGCTACTGAACGTGGCGGTTATTTGGCCGCTGGTACATATGCTGTAAACAGAATTTCAGTGTATGGCAAATATTCAAGCTCAGGTGAAGTAGTACATATAAAATGCTTCCTACAAACACCAGATGATGGATCAATGATCAATGGCACAATTACACAAAGTTTAGGATATGTAATCGCAAACAATCAATCAGGCAGTGGCGGAACTGGCGGAGCGGCCGCAAGTGTAACATTTGATGTAAGCGGAAATGCACCAACAGGCCATGCATTTGTAAATTCACTTACTGATACTGATGATTTCTAATTGACATTTTAATTAAATAAGTATATAATGAAACTGCAAACTCCAAGGAGAAAGCTATGGATCCACGTTTAGAAAAAGCATTAGATTTTGCTAACTACAGAGCAACTATTGCCAATCAACGAGAAAATTTAAAAAAGCGTATTGCTGTTCTAAAAATATGTCATCATGAAGGTGCACAATTTACAGCAAGCAAAACCAATATTGCATTCGTTAAAGCAATGATAGACTCTGGCTACGACTCGGGTATCATTGAAGATGATAAGCACAATCCTATTGAAATCAAAGATTTAAATGTACTGTTACAAGAACTTTCAAGTGCTTATCATTCTGCTATGAATGAATATTTGATTGAAAATAAAAAAATCAACAAAGCAAGAGCTTTAAAAACTACAATGGACTGGTAGTGGACAAACCAGATATACCTGAAACTATAATCTATGTTGACTCAGAAAGAGTTTGGTGTATGGGTGAAGCAATGGATCACCCAAAAGTATACTACACTGTGCCAGATGAAGGTTTTGTAGTATGTGGTTACTGTGATATAAAATTTGCTAGAAAGAAAAAAGAAGATGAGTAAAGGCGTTTGTTTTTTTGCATATAATAATGAAGAATTAGATTATATTAAATTTGCTTTATTTGCCGCAAATCAAATTAAAAAACATTTCAAACAACACAATAACACTGCACTCATCACTGATTATGATGGCAAAGGTTATCTTGAATCTATGTACAGTACAAAAGAAATTGAAAAACTTTTTGATCATGTCATAGTGGATAAAACAAACTATGCCAATCATGACAACATGCGTTTTCATTTTGATACAGCATACACTGAATTCAAAGCACCATTTAAAAATAGACAAAAGCATGATGTATACTGGTTATCGCCGTTTGAACAAACACTGCTTTTGGACATTGATTACATTGTACAAAGCAATCATTTAGAATATCTTCTGGAAGATAACAATGAGCAACCTGTACAGATGTTTGATAATGCTCATTATCTAAAATATGATACACCACCATTTCCAGAAAGATATCTTCACCCTAATGGCATACCTATGTGGTGGTCAACTGTGATATACTTTAAAAAGTCTCCTGGAGCACAAATGTTTTTTGATCTATGGAGTCACATAGCAGACAACTATGATTACTATAAATTTTTATATGGCTTTTCAGGAAAACTATTTAGGACAGATTTCTGTGTCAGTATAGCACTACATATACTCAACGGAATGCAACACGGAGATCTTATACAACCTATTGCAGGAACTATGTTGAATATGGATCAAAAAGATGACATTGCAATAAGTAAAAATCCTGAAAACTTTCATTTTCTTGCACATGACAGAGATGAGCCTTGGAAGTACTTGTTGGTTCATACCCACAATCAGGATATACACATTATGAATAAACGTGCTTTAATGAGAGCAATAGAAAGTTACACATGAGTACAGAACAAGAACAATATGGTTGGTTAATTAATGCCGGAAATCATCAAACCAATTTTAGATCAGCAGTCGCATCTGCGATGCTGTTGAAAATAAACAGCAACATTCCAGTTGCAGTGTGCGTAGATAAACTTAAAAATTGGCCAACTGAATACGAGGAATATGTCGACTATCTAATCGAATATCCATTTGGAGATACATCACAGAGTATGCCACAAAACGTGCAACTTAATCAATGGCAACTGTATCATATAACACCTTTTATAAACAATTTAGTAATTGAATCTGATGTTTTGATATGTCAAAATCTAGATTATGCATTTAACCTAGGTGAAGAACAAACTGTACAACTACCAACACAAATTCAAGATTTCCGCAAAAGTGTATATGAAGCTCCACATGTACAATTTTTTCAAGAAAACAATATGAAAAAAGCACATGCTGGTATATGGTTTTTTAAGTCAGGAGAAGATTTTAGTCTTGCGTATTTTAACATGCTAGATGTGGTTTGTAAAAATTGGAGAGAAGTTTTCAAAACTTATTTCAAACCAGAGCATGTGCCTGATTTTCCAGAATTGGATGTTCTACATAGTTGCACTGTAAAAATGTTAGATGAATATGAGCGTTGCACTGTGCAAGATCCAAGTCTATTGACTTATACCTATATGATTAGCAAGCCTGATGAAAAATGGACAGACGTTATGAATACATGGTATACTGACAGTTTTAAAATTGATAATTATAGACAAAACGGTGTGCTGAAGTTCACCGAACATGACATGATGAATGAGATTGTATTTGATGGAATCAGAAACCATTACACTAGTACCAATAGATCCAGTTAAACGCAGTTACTATGTCTATTATGATCTATCTGGCAGAATTAAACGCATCACGCACAAGTATGAAAAGAGCAAGCTAGAGCATGTGGTTACTGAAAATCCAGCGGCTGGTGAATGTATATCTGGACACAAAAATTTAAATCATTACTGTGTAAGTTTCAACAATGAAACAGATGATATTGAATTTATGCATAGGAAAAATGCAGGCAGTCTTCGTGAAACAGAAAAAGTACTGTTTCAAATTCCATTTCAAAATACAGCCACACCAGATCCAGACATTGGTATTAGGCTGTATCCAAATCATGATTTACTGACAATTGAACTTGGTCAATCAATCAAAAAACGTTTGACATGGGGCATCAACACTCATGACATAAAAAATCCACAAGGTTCTTTGCTCAATCTTTATATTACCAAAAAGAATAATCCAGACTGTTTGTTAACACAGATTATGATAGATCCTATTGAACTGATTCATGAACAGTTCATAACTGTCGAGTTTCCTAAATCAATTATTAGATATGTTGATTTCAAAGACATTTCAATCTGGACTCGTAGATTGTTTGATCTGTATTCATATAAATTGATTGATGAATTTGTTGGGTATGATCCTAAGGATATCAGACGTATTAAAAATTCAACAAGAGATAATGATGTGAATATAAAGTTTTATAGAAACAAAAAAGGCAAACTGCGTATCAAAGCCAGCAAAGATATTGCACAATTAATACCAAATAAAAACTTGCAATTTCACATAGTTGATGCTACAATAAAACAAAACTTTGAAAGTAGATTTTTAAAAACTGTAAATGTTCAACGAGATCATGCAATTAAAGGTAAAGAACTTAATTGCAAAGTGCCAAAAGATTTTGATATTTTGCACAATTACAAATTAAAGATAGGAATAAAATGAAACAACCTACCAGTATAAATGAATTTGACATTGTTTTTATCAGCTATGATGAACCTAATGCTGATGAAAATTATGCACATCTATTAGATATCTGTCCATGGGCAATGCGTTCTCATGGCGTATGGGGGTCAGATGCCGCCCACAAAGCCGCGGCCGCCATGTGTGAATCTAATAGATTTATTTCAATTGATGCTGACAATGTTGTGAGACCAGATTTTTTTAACATGGAAATTGACATGGCAGAGATAGGCCCACATGATGTGATTAGTTGGGCTGGCAAAAACATTGTCAACGGTCTAGTGTATGGCAATGGCGGTATCAAGTGTTGGCCAAAGCATGTGGTTGAACAAATGCGTACACATGAAGCCGCACCAGAAGAAGATGCACAAGCACAAGTTGATTTTTGTTGGAATATAAATTATGTGCAGATGAACAATATATACTGTGACGTACATAATAACGGATCACCATTACAAGCCTGGAGAGCAGGGTTCAGAGAAGGCGTAAAGATGACTCTTGAAAATGGTGATATTGTTGATCCTAAACGTTTACAAGATATGGTGCATGCTAAAAATTTATCAAGACTCTACACATGGATGAGTGTAGGCGAAGATGTTACCAATGGTTTATGGGCTATGTACGGTGCAAGACAAGGCTGTTACATGACAAACCTTGCACGAAACGATTGGGATTGGAAACTTGTAAGAGATTTTGATTGGCTTACAAAATTCTTTTTTAATGACGTATTTCCTAACTTCAGTGATGAAAACGGAGAACTTTGTGCTAGAACAGGTGTACGCTGGAACAAGGACAAACTTCGTGATTCAAACATACAACTAGGCATAGATATTAAAAAACATTTGGATATTCCTATTGCTGACCTTGATTATGATGGCAGTAGATTTTTCAAAGCAGTATACACAAATCCTACTAGACTAGGCCCATTGATTCGCGAAGATCAAGTGACTTACACTCTCGATGAATAATGCATATTACTTTGGTTACTGGAGGATTTGATCCGCTTCATTCAGGTCATATCGAATATATCAAGCAAGCAAAAGAACTTGGCAATACACTGTGGATAGGCCTCAACAGTGATGATTGGTTAGCAAGAAAAAAAGGCCGTAGATTTTTACCCCTACAAGAAAGATTACAGATTATGTCTGCACTTGAATGTGTGGATAATGTGTTTACATTCGATGATTCAGATGACACTGCCATCAATGCAATTAAATACATAAAAGAAATACATCCGGATGCAAAACTTACTTTTGCTAATGGCGGAGATAGAACAGTTGACAATGTACCAGAAATGGTGTATGATGATGTCAACTTTGTTTTTGGAGTAGGAGGAGAAAACAAAGCCAATTCTAGCAGTTGGATATTAGATGAATGGCGTACACAACGCACTGAACGTGATTGGGGATATTGGCGTGTGCTAGATCACAAAGCTGAATACAAAGTAAAAGAACTAGTGATACTTCCTGGTAAAAGTTTGAGTGATCAAAGACATTTTAAACGCTCAGAACAGTGGATAGTGCTACAGGGTATAGTTGACATGAAAACAGAACATAACAACAATACACAAACACTTCAATTGCATGCTCATGGCATACCCTATGAAATTGGAGAGCAAGTGTGGCATCAAGCATCTAATTCACAAACAGTGAATGCACATATTTTAGAAATACAAAAAGGCACAGAATGTGTTGAAGAAGATATAGAAAGAAGGTAATGCTTAAAAGAATATTAAGATTTATCATGTGGCCTTGGACACAGTATCAAGAACGCAAAAAATTAAAAAAACGTTTGGAAGAATTAAGAAAACGAGATCCATTTATATATGACTAAACTCAAACTAGCTGATGGTGATTTCCAACGCAAAGAGCCTGGTTTGCAAGGCAAATTTGATATTGGTATACCACAGAACGAACGTAATTTTTCTGAAATGAGAAGGATCTTGGATTCAACTGGTCCTGGATTCTGCTTGGCAAAATGGACACAACTTACTCTACATCTCGGCAACGGCACTGGTCATAGCTGTCATCATCCAACTCCGCATAAGATTCCATTGGATGAAATCAAACGGGATCCTGCGGCTTTGCATAATACACTTCTTAAAAAACAACATCGCAGAAACATGTTGAATGGTGGCAGACCTAAAGAATGTGATTATTGCTGGAGAGTTGAAGATGATCCAAATAATAATTTTCACAGTGACAGAATACAAAAAAGCTGTGCAAAATTCAGTATAGGTGATCATGATGCTATAAGTGAAATGACAGGATATGAAAATGTATATCCAAGATATTTAGAAGTTGATTTTGGAAGAGTATGTAATTTCAAATGTACTTACTGTGGACCTGATTATAGCAGTATTTGGTCAGAAGAAATTAAACAACACGGACATTACAAGTTACCTTTCAAAGAATTGTACTATGGTTACAATGAAACAGACAATGCACACATACTGCAAAGAGAAGATAACCCTTACACAGATGCTTTCTGGGAATGGTTTCCTGAAGCAAAAAAACATCTAGACACATTAAGAATAACTGGCGGAGAACCGTTGCTCAGCAAACACACATTTAAAGTATTAGAAATGCTGTGCGAAAATCCTGAACCAGAACTAGAACTTAGTATCAACTCAAATGCAAATCCACCTGAAAAACTGTGGAATAGAATGATTGAATTGGTCAATGATTTGACTGAAAACAATAAGATTAAAAAATTTACATTGTACACCAGTTGTGAAGCATATTCTGGTCAAGCAGAATATATTAGATGGGGACTAGATTTTGAATTGATGCAACAGAATGTTGAACAATTTCTAGAACAAACTCATGGTACTCGTGTTGTGTTTATGACAGCATTTAATGTTCTAAGTATACCAAGTTTTACAGATTTTTTGAAATATGTGTTAAGTTTAAAGAAACGTTTCAATTACAATGGCTTTATGCATTGGTTAGAAAACGATATGGGAATAAATGTGCAAGAAGAGTTGATTCAGCCTTCACAGCCTGAACTGTACAAAGATGCACCAATGTCATCTTTTGCAGATAGAAAAGAAAACACCAAAGGAAAAATATTTGGACGAGTTGGTATAGATATTCCTTTTGTTAGATATCCTGATTTTCTAGATGCACAACTCGCCACTAGAGATCTTTGCATCATGATGATGAAATCAGCTGATTTCATGTTTTCTAATTTAAATTCTGCAAATTGGTATGATTGTTTAGGATTTGAAGAATGGGAATGTGAAAAACTTAATAGGATTTTTAGACCTATACTATTTGAAACAAATAAATTTGAAACAGAAGATGGAACAACCTCTGATGAACTAATCAGTAAAAAACGAGCAAGGTTCTTTTTGTACACACAAGAATATGACAAAAGACGCAACACAAGTTTACTGCTAAATTTTCCTGAAATGGAAAATTTTTTAAATACATGTGAAAAAGAATGGAACAAATGGAAATCGCACGAAGGCGAAAAGTGGAAACACTGATGAAACTCTTTGTATATGGATGCAGTTTTAGTGATAGATTTGGCGGTGTGAATCACTGTTATGGCGATATACTATCAAAAAAATTAAATGTTGAATATTCACATCATGGTGTTGCCAAATGTGGTAGTAATGATAGAATATACAGACAGTTAACCAATGATGTCTTAGAAGGAGATGTCACATCTGATGATCTTGTGTTGATACAATATACCACACCAATGCGTAAAGAATTTGCTACTTGGGTAAATCCTAGGCCCACCAGCAATGTTAGAGAAACTATCAATGATTATCATTTGGTTAGATACAAGGATGGATGCCATCAGTGGCATCATCATGAAGTGATAAAAGATTTTTTAAAAATTTACGAAGAATACATGTCTATCACACATTTTGATTATGTAAATTTCAAACTTGAAAATATAAGACTGCAAACTTTTTTAGCACACTATGATATAAATGCATGCATACTTGGACTGACATGCTATGCTCCAATGCAACAAGATATGGATATTAGTATTCCATATTTCAAAGATAGAATATACTGGAATAAAGAAATTGGCGATGCAAAAGATGAACGCTATGCACCAGATGATCCTTTTCATCTAAGTGAAAATGGACATTGTGTGCTGGCACAAAGTTTGTACACTTGGTTAAATGAAAAAGGACATGTGAATGGTTAAAATAGCCGACTTGCCTGAAAATAATCTTTTTTGTCCTTTGCCATGGTTGGGTGCAATGGTACAGCCAGCTGGCACTTTTTCTTCCTGTTGTATTCAAAGAGATTCTGAAACCATGCGGTACAGTAGCATGCGAGGATCCAGCATATCAAAGGTAAGGAACAACGAATATTGGAACGGTGTTCGCAAAGATCTAATTGACGGTAAACAACATCCTAGCTGTGGTAACTGTTGGCACATGGAAGACAACGATCTACGCAGTCAGAGACAAGGACGTATTGAAGAATTTAATTGGATGGTTCCAGAAATCATGCAGGATTTGGAAATAAATTTAGATGGTACTTTGGCAGATCAGTCACTTCGTTACTTTGATGTGCGACAGACAAATCTTTGCAACATGAAATGCCTGATGTGTGGTCCTAACTATAGCAGTTTATGGAATGATGATATTAGACGCAGTCATGGAGTTAAAGGCAAAGGTGCTGTGATTGATGCAGATGATGTGACAGCTGAACCTATCTTTGCTGAAGTAGAAAAAAATCTTGACAAAATCTTTATGTTTTACTTTGCTGGTGGTGAGCCATTGATCAGTGACACACATTGGAAAATACTAGACAGACTTGTTGAAGAAAAAAGATTTGATGTGCGCCTATCATACAATACCAATGCTATGAAACTGGATTACAAGAAAAAAGATGCCATTGAATATTGGAAAAAATTTGATTCTGTGTACGTGGGCTGTAGCATTGATGCAATAGGACCAAGAGCTGAAATGTCACGCACCGGAACCGTGTGGAGCCAAGTAGCAAAAAACTATAGAAGAATTTCAGACGCTTTGCCAAATTCGCTGTCGTGCAATATTACAACCAGCATACTCACTATTGCAGGACTGGCAGACACAATCAAGTGGCTTCAGCAGTTTAATTATAACAGTGAAGAACACAATCTATTAGCAAACAATGTTGTGTATGGTCCTGAATGCTTGAGCATTAAAATTTTGCCTCAACAACTTAAAGAAACAATTTGGAAAGACATCAAAGACACTTTAAAAAATATGAAAGACAAAAGAGCATATCCAGCCATAGAAAATGAACTGTTCAGAGAAGTAGACGAGTACTGGGTTGAAAGACAGTCGTTTAGGTTTGTACATCACATGGATTGGACTTCATTTATAAGAGGTTTTGATACAATTTCTGTATTAAAAGCAGGAGCACCTGAATTAGTAGATTGGTACAAAGCAAATAAAGCCAAAGGCATTGCTCAAGGAAAATTTGTAGAATATCAACCAACCAAAGCAGAAGTTAAAAGCGTGGAGTGGAAATAAAAATGCTTGACTTACGCATACCAGTATACAGAGATCATTTTAGAGAACCAGAAAACTATCATCCATGGGTCAACGGTTTGTCATATGATTCATATAAAGAGTGGAATGAATCCATGCTTGCTGTCAGAAGAGGATCACATGATGATGGCGAAGTGATAGGTAAATGGGCAGACAGTCATGAAACCGTAGTTGCATTAGATCATCTTTATCAATCATTTTACCATAAAGATTTTATACTAACCCAAAACAATGAGGGTTGGCAAGGCTATAATGGTCCATCAACATGCTTTAAGGACTATCAACCTGGAGCGCCTTTCTTGTATTTTTTAATGTGGCATCCCTGTATTACAGATAGTTTTGTTTACCATAATGGTCCAAAAGGATATGACTACTTTACAAAATACATTAATCTTCATGATGATTTAATCGACAAAGTCAAAAGAAACAAAGGAAAAATATGCCTTTTCAACTGCTGGGAGGCCTGGCCAGCAAGGTCTTGGAAAATGATTATAGATGTTTTGTGTAAAAAATATCCAGATTTAGAAGAGCATCATTTTATTGTCCTGTGTGCAAACGCAAAAATAAAAATGGATCGTCAGATACAAAATTTTGTTTTGAGTGATCTTATGACTCTACCAGTGGTAGATGTAGATGATGTAGTAAAAAGTATTGAAAATTTAGAAGAAAGAAAACACAAGTTTATATGCTTGAATAGAGTTGTAAAAGCACATAGAACCTTTGCTTTCCATAAGCTATATCCAGATAGAGATAAAGGCCTGTTGAGCTATGTGTTTTTAGATTATGCCGCCGGCGTTGGTCAAGACTATGATAAGCTAGTCAATAATAATCATCAAGAATATCTTGTAGAATGGCCAAAATTTGTGCGACACCAAATGGAAAATGGTGGGAGCATTTACGCTGTACAACTGGATGATTATAAAAATAAATTTTCTAGACAACATCTTGACAATTTTAAAGAACTTGGATTAGATAAAAAAGTTCCATATTTGATCAGTGATGAATTTGATGCTAGACAAAATCCAAATCCAGATCCTAGTCTAAAAAAATTCTTTGAAAGTAGTCTTAACATTGTGACTGAAACTTTTTTTCGTGAAGATGAAGACTCTGTTTTTATAACAGAAAAAACATACAAGCCTATAATATACCTGCAACCATTTGTGTTACTTGCTACCAAACATTCACTGAGGTGGTTAAAACAGCAAGGATATCAAACGTTTGACAAATGGATTGATGAATCATATGATGAAATACCAGAATATATTCCAAGGCTAGAAAAAGCATTACAAAGTGCAAAAGCATTCTATGATAGACCAAAGAATGACATTGCTAAAGACATGAAGGAAATGTTGCCTATACTATTACATAACAGACAAAACTATCAAATGAAACTTGATGCAAGTTCAGTGTCTATAGCAATACAATTTTTAGAACAAACAACATATCTGCACAGAGATCTGAAACACAACATGTATGATCCTGTGCATATGATACTAGATGGTGACAAGCTCTCATGAAAATTGGTTGGATAGGATTAGGCAAATGTGGATTACCCATTGCAGAACATATTGCAAAAACATGTGATGTAGTTGCCCATGACATAATCGAAAAAGATACAGCGGTGTATACAGATGATGTTGTAGACCTACTTGATACCAACGTCACTTTTGTGCTTGTTGAAACACCGCATGCAAATCCTATGCTAGATGGAAGTAGTCCTATAGATTTAAAATCTGCAGATGATTTTGATTACACAGAATTAAACAGTGCATTGTTAACACTGGCAAACTACAGCTATGAAGGTATTGTAATTATAAGCAGTACAGTCAGTCCAGGCACCACACAAAAACTTGCAACAAAATATAGTGATTTAAAAATCGTGTACATGCCTGTAATGATACATATTGGCAGTGTAGCTGAAAATTTTGTATCTGCACCTGTGTATTATATTGGAGGCAATAAAGAATTTACCATGCAGGTGCAAGCATGCATTGAGAAATTTGTAACAGGTAATATTTTGCATGGCACTTACGAAGAAGTTGAAATGTACAAAATGTTTGGTAACATGTTCAGCAGTGTAAAGATTGCTTTCGCAAACACTATCAGTGAAATGATTGAATATGGCAAATACAATGCAAGCAGTTGGAATGTTATGAATGCTTTACTGCACGAAACAAAAAGTTTCAACAGCACTGCCTATCTTACACCTGGCAGTGGCAATGGAGGTCCGTGTCATCCTAGAGATGGTGTAGTACTGAGTTGGCTCACTGACAAGTTGAACATGGATAGTCAACTTTTAAAATATGTAACACAAACAAGACAACAACAAGCTCTGGCATTGGCCAAGCACCTTGTGAGCTATAATCTGCCAATTGTGATTTTGGGAAAAAGTTTTAAGCAAGGAGTTGATTTAACTGTGGGCAGTTACAGTGTGCTTGTGGGCAATTACTGTGTACAGCTGAATGCATCTGTACAGTATGATTGTTTGTTGGATCAAGATGCTGTTGTATTAATAGCTCACCCTGACATAGATTTATTGCACAATTATCCGCCCACTGATGGCAGTGTTATAATAGATTTATGGAATCTCAACATAGCAGGTGCCAAAGTTTGGGGTAAGCATGGAACTTGATGATTGGTCGAATGTTGACAATGGTATTGATCATTGGTGGAACAAAAAAACTGCCACTACAAAAAATCTCAAAGGCAAATACTGTCCAAAACTATTTGAGTGGTTTGAGGTAGATCCTGTAGGCAATGTGCGACTTTGCTGTTCAAGTTGGCTACCACAACCCATTGGAAATCTATTAGATAACACTCTTGAAGAAATATGGAACAGTGATAGAGCTATAGAATTACGCAATCAAGTTTTCACAGGAGATTGGAAATACTGCGACCATGAGCTGTGTCCTGTTATAAATTCTGATACATTACCTGATATCAATGATGAACATCATACCTCACCTTATGTTGAAGGATTTCCAAAAATAATAAATTTTTGTAATGATTCCAGCTGTAATCTGATGTGTCCTAGCTGTCGCAATGAAAAAATTTTGCTTACCTCTGGGCCTCAATATGAAAAAAGTAAACTCATCAATGATAGAATCTGCGAAGGATTATTCAGTAGACCAACAGATCAATATTTTGCAATTTTTGTAACTGGTGCAGGAGATCCTTTTGCAAGTAAAATTTTTAGAGAGATGTTGCAAAACATTGATGGAAGCATGTTTCCCCGCCTTGAAGTTAATTTACAAACCAATGGCACAATGATGACACCCAAGATGTGGCAAAGTCTACACAAGATACATGATCGTATAAAATTTTGCAGAATAAGTTTAGATGCAGGCTGTAAAGATACCTATGAAAACAAAGTAAGACTAAATGGTAATTGGGACTTACTGTTAGAAAATTGTAAATATTTAGACAGTCAAGTGCCTGATAGTAAACAGCTAAAAGTAATGTTTGATTTTGTCGTACAGTATGACAACTACAAAGAAATGAAGGATTATGTAACACTGTGTTTAAATACATTCAAAAACATTTATAGAATACACATATCACTGATCACTGATTGGGGCACATGGCCTTCAGAAATATATAAACAAAAATGCATATGGTCAGACAGTCACCCTGAGTATCAACAATTTCTGTCTGAACTAAATGATCCTATTTTTGATCACCCATTAGTTGATATGACAAATGTAACCTCGATAAGGAATACAATATGCAATTAATTACAGGCGGGTGCAGTTTTAGTGATTTATTGTTTTTTGATAAAGAAAGAACATGGCCGTACTGGGTAGAACAAAAACTACAACCAGACAGTGTACATCATGTAGGGTTTAGCTCACAAGGCAATGGATTGATATCAAGAAGAGTCCTGTACACAGTACAGCGTAACTTGAAAGAAGACACATTGGTTTGCATCATGTGGTCTGGACCAACCAGAGCAGAATATTATGTAGACAATAATTTCAATGAGCAGGAAGGCAACTGGGGTAGCGGCGGAAGACAAATAAAATATATTGATAGTTCGCCAGGAATTTGGGCTATAATGAATCACAGCTGGACAAAATATAACAGTCCACCTCCGTTCGCACATCCGGATGAACTTGTAGATAAATGTATTGCACATTACACTCATTTTTACGATCCTATATTTGATGCTCTTAAAACTTTTGAACACATAATAAGAACACAACATTATCTGCAAGTAAACAATATTCCTTATGTATTCATGACTTACACTGAAGAAGTATTCAATCACAGTGACCATGTTGAATGCAAATGGCTGTTAGAACAACTGGACACCGATGCAGTGATACCAGAATCATGCTTTGAATGGTCGTTGAATGAATCTAATTTACCCATGCGTGAAACATATCATACACGTGGAGATAATCATCCCACAGAAGCACAGTACAAAGCATATTGTGAACAGGTGATAATTCCGCATATGCAAAGAAGGAATTTGTTATGACTCTGTTGATAGGTGCAGGTGCATTCAGTCACGCACACATACGCACACTCAATGAATTAGGAATCACAAATTTAGAATTACTGAAAAATACAGCATGGACAGATGAACAGCAGGACCTGTTCATACAAAAATATCCAAATAACAATTTTCTATTTTCCAATGAACTGGATAGCACAGGAAAAATTGTGCATGTAATTACACCTAGCAATACTCATCTAGCAATGTTAAATCAACTGAGCAGTGCAAACAAAATCTTTGTAGAAAAACCTAGTGTGCTTTACAACTGTGAACAGGATTTTGTAACAGCAAACAGTTTACAAAATACCATTTATCATAATGATTGGTTTGCTAATATACAAAATCTAAGACACGTAAAAATTAAACCAAAACAGATTAATATCAAATATGATGTTCGTGATAAACCTATAGATTTGATCACAGAGGTTATCAGTCATGGAATAAATCTTTTGTCGCTGTGGTGTGAACCATCTGCAGAAATAGAAATAAAATATTTTTACAGTAGGCAAGATGAAGTTCTTGTGCATTGTGATATAGATAACATAGACTTTAAAATGATTGCAACAGCAGACAAGACTGACAAAAGTAATTGGCAGTGTACATTTGCAACCAAAGACCAAGTTGAACAATTTGTATCACAACGTGTGGGTGGGCAACTGCTGATAAATACATTAAATACTATGTTAACGAATAGCATACCATTAACCAATTGGTATAAATGTAGTTGGTTGATACACAAATTTAGAATGCTTCTAACACCAGATGTGTTCTACAAAAATTACAAAAAATATTACAAATGCAAATAGATACAAACTATATAAAAACAAATGGGTACGCTGTTTTACCAAATTTTTTAAACACAGAAGAAGTTACAGCATTACAAAATTTATGTGATGCAACTCCTGTAGCCATGGGTGAAACATGGAATAACGAGTACAAACCAAATTTACCATTCAATGAATATATGCATTGGTGGTCACAAACTGTCAAAGATCATCCAGTAACAATATCAATAAAACAAAAAATTTTGCCAATGGCAACACAATGTTTTGGTGAAGGCAACTTTGAACAGGTTGGTGGTGATTTCAAAGTCACTAATGCAGGTAGTCAATACATGTACTGTCATTTTGATACACCATACAGACATGATCGTTGGGCAAATGATTTCAGCGATGATATCAAAGGCATGCAATTTGGAATTGCATTGGACAAGTTTGATAATGAAAGTGGCGGAACAAGAGTATTGCCTGGCAGTCATAAAAAAATATATCACAAAGAAGACATGGATGCTGGTCGACACAATGATGAATTTTTACGTGATGGTATCACAATGGAACTTGAACCAGGCGGATTATTCTGCTATCACAGTAGAACCATGCACAGCACCATGCCTAACAACACAGATAAACCACGTAGGTTAATGCTTATCCTACATTTATGGAATGATCCAGCATTTAGACAAGAATTAACAGATATAGAATCAAATCTATGAAACGTATCAAGAAACTAGATCCTCAAATAAATCCTATCACATTCAAAGATGGCAGAGGCGTTATTCAAACCTATTTGCCAGAACAATGGTCCATTAAAGAATGGAATTACATTGTAACACTCAAAGGTGCTGTGAGGGGACATCATTACCACAAAGAGTTTGATGAATATATTATGTTTGTGGAAGGAGAAGGTGTATACACAGAAATAACCAATGGTGAAGAATTGTCAACTCCTGTTAGTGCTGGAGATTGTATATACTTGCCTCAGGGTGTACCTCATACATTTTATCCTACTGCTGATTGTAAAATGATTGCACTACTGACCAAACGCTGGGACGACTGTGATGAACCAATTACCAGAACGAAGTAAAATAGCAGTAACAGGAGGAGCAGGCTATCTTGGAAGCAGACTGTGTAAATGCCTGCTGGAAAACGAATACGAAGTTGAATGTATAGATTGGCTAGAATGGGGTATCGATCCATTATACAGTATAATAGATCATCCACATTTCAATTTACATAAAATAGATATATGCGATCCTGCTGTTGAACCTATCATACAGCGTTGCGATGCTGTGATACATTTAGCAGGTATAATTGGCTTTCCGGCCTGTAACGCACGACCAGATGTTGCGTACCGTGTCAATGTAGAAGGTACTAAACGAGTCGTAGATGCATCAGCAGGCAAAAAGTTTGTGTATGCAAGTAGTGGTTCAGTGTATGGGGCACTAGATCAAGTATGCACAGAGCAGGTTCAACCCAATCCTATTAGCACATATAGTGTTTACAAAGTGGCTGGAGAAGAATATTTGGCTGGTACTGATGCTGTGATACTAAGACCTGCCACAGCATTTGGTGTGTCAAATAGATTGAGAAATGATTTACTGATAAATGATTTTACAAGGCAAGCATGCATGAACAAAGATATGACTCTGTTTGAAGGACATTTTAAACGCACATTTCTTTCAGCAAATGATTTAGTACGTGCTTTTTTGTGGGGTATTACGCATAATGATATCATGCGTGGCAAAACATGGAATGTGGGTGATGCTCGATTGAATCATACAAAATTAGAAATATGCGAAACTATTAAACAGCACATTCCAACTTGGAACTACACTGAAGATAAAACTTTAAAGCATGATCAAGACGGTAGAAATTATTTTGTTGATTATTCTAAAATTGCATCAATTGGATTTTTTGCAGAAGAAACATTGAATCAAGGAATCATAAATCTTATTAAAGTATATAGGGCAATAATATGAAGTTTGTTATTACTGGAGGTAATGGATTTTTATTTAAAAATTTTTGTGAACAATATCAACACGATATTGTTGCACCAAGAAGTGCAGAAGTTGACTGGGTAACTGGTGACGGCATTGATAAACTACCAACACAGCCTGACGTGTTTATACACAGTGCGGCAATATATGGAGGATTGGTATTTAATCAACGCTATCCAGAACGTATTTTATTGGACAACATGCGTATGTCAATCAATGTTTTTGATTACCTCTTGACTTCAAAGCCAAAAAAAGTTATAATAATAGGCAGTGCCTGTAGTTATCCTGGTAATGCAACTGGAACACTTTCAGAAGACATGATTGGCACAGGCAGAATGGAACGCACAGTAGAATTATATGCCATAAACAAACTATGGCAACTGGCCGCCAGTGAAAGATTATTAGATAACTGGTCTCACCTTGTGCTTGCAAACATGTACGGCCCATATGATCATATCAATTTGGAAAAGTCACATGTGACAGGAGCATTAATACAAAAAATACTGCAAGCAAAAAAAGAAAACACCGATGTAAAACTTTTAGGCACAGGCGAACCATTGCGAAGTCTTGTGTATGTCAAAGATGTGTGTGATGTGATAAATTATTTTGCACTCAATGACATTCCCAATGGAGCATACAATATTGGACATGACAATGGTGTTAGCATTAAACAGATAGCACAAGCTATAATTGATATTGTTGATTTCAAAGGAAACATCATATGGGGTGATGCAAAAGATAATGGAGCAATGGTTAAAGTGTTAAATTATACAAAACTTGATACAGTGTATCCTGGCAGGCAAAAAACTGATCTAAGCTCAGGATTGGAAAAAGCAATAGAGTACATCAATGGCAAACTTAGATAAAAATAAATCACTACCACTTTTAGATCTAAATGAAACAGTACCTGTTATATTAGATATTGATGTAAATCTAATTTGGCAAATGTTACACAGTAATGATCTACCCAATGAAGGATTCTTTGAAGTACTAAAAGAACATGCTTGGCGTATAGACTATAACGGATTTAATATTGAACAGTTAGAACAACATTTGAAAATCTCTCAGCCAGAACTGCTTGAGAGTCAATCGCTGTATGATATGAAAATGCCATTTCTTCCATTAGATAATCATGAAGATTTTTTTGATACCAATTATTATAAGCAGGCATACTATCCTATTGCTATCCATTGGTGGCATGATTTTGATCCTGGTGTAAAGTCTGGAATGTTACAAGACAACATATTTTCTGAATGCATAGAGATTAGAGATGATATATTAGAAAAGATAGTCAATAACCAATGTAAAATACTTCTGTACAACAGCTATGAAGGATTTCCTGAATCAACTTGGCAATTTGTTATTAACAGTATACAACGTAAATATTGGCATACGTGCGAGCTACACAATCGACACTTTGTAGTTTCTAGTAACAATGTTGCTTTAGAACGTATTAATTCAATTCCGTTTACAAACAATCAGCTGTTTGATCAATCTTGTTCATACTACGGAACACACACAGAAATGTTTCGATCACTCAGTGATAAAATTATGTTTAGAAAGTCTAGACCACACAAGGCAGTATGTCTGTTACGCAGGCCTAGAGAAGATCGCTGGGCAATTATGACAGAATTTTTTGATATCAAAGCCAAAGGCGATATGTTACTGAGCTTCAGCATGGACATTGACACTATTCAGTTACCAGCTGGTGCACCTCCATTGGACATGGCTTACTTTCAAAAAATGCATAAAATAATGCTTACAGATCCAAATTCAATTGAAGGACACTATGAATTTCAAAAAAAGTATCCAAAATCATATGAAAAATTTAGGAAAGGATTCATACATAAATGTGTACCTTTCTGGATTGCCAACGATGTTAATCCAAAAACAAATCCCAAAACTGATGATGAAATATGGAAATTTCAAGATTCATATCTGCACATTGTGAGTGAAACTTATTTTGATAAACCTGTAATACATTTTTCAGAAAAAATATTTAAACCTATATGGTACTTGCAACCTTTTGTTGTTTTTTCTACACCACACACTTTGAAACATTTACGCGAATCATTGGGCTATTGCACATTTGGCGAGTGGATTGACGAAAGTTATGACAGCATTGAAGACTATGAGAAAAGAATGTATGCCGCTGTAAAGGCCGCACGTGACTTTATGTCACAAGACACAGAGAAACTAGACACTGTCATGATTGAAATGCTAGATACACTTCATAGGAATTATTGGCAACTGCAAGAAAATAGAGAATCTCTTAGCAATAATTTTGTGGGCTCACTCAGAGAATACAGTACTGAAAAAAACTGGGCTGAAGAAGATAATGGAACCTAAACAAACATCAGTCTGGCAAAAATTAGCAACATCAAATATTTTTTGTATGGCTCCATGGATACATTTGCATGTTTGGCCTACTGGCACAGTGATGCCTTGCTGTGTTACCAACACTGACTCAAAAAATAAACTTGGTGATACACATAAAAACTCCCTGAAAGAAATTTGGAACTCTCCTAATTTAAAACAGTTGCGATTGGATATGTTAAACGACAAAGCCAGCAAATACTGTACACACTGTTATGAACTGGAAAAAAATGCTGATGCCTTTTCGCTAAGAAAAAGTTTAAATATGCGATACGGTGAAAAACATATCAAAAAAGTATTGCAGACACAACAGGACGGATCACATCCAGATCCAAATTTTGTATATATGGATATCCGCTTCAGTAACATATGCAATTTAAAATGTAGGACCTGTTCACCAACTTGGAGCAGTAGCTGGTATGATGATTATGAAAAAGCACATGGCTCTGTGCCTGCCGTCATTGCTGAAAAGAAATTTATACAAATCACCGACAAAGACAAACTGCTTGATGAAATTATCAGTCTAATAGATGTTACTGAAGGTGTGTATTGGGCAGGGGGTGAGCCTTTTGTTACAGCAGAACACTGGCATGTGATGGACCATTGGATTGCAAATAACAAAGCCAAAGACATTGTGATTGATTACACAACCAACTTTAGTCAATTGAAATACAAAAAAAGAAATTTGTTTGATTTATGGAAACCATTTAAACAGGTTAGAGTACATGCCAGTTTGGATGGTGCTTGGGAACGTGGTGAGTACATACGGAAAGGTCTAGACTGGAAACAGGTTGTGGCAAATAGAAAACTTATGCTGGAACACTGTCCTGAAATTCAATTTGAAATCACACCAACTGTGAGTATACTCAATGTTTTACATTTAGCAGACTTTCACAAAGAATGGCTGGAACAAGGGTTATTGGCTGATCCAAATGATTTTAGATTCAATATGCTGTTCTATCCTCAAGAATTTTGCATTAGAAATTTACCTAACG
>MDTD01027952.1_pt1 | contig 23970 bp, 42 predicted proteins | sample 811221 | NCBI WGS metagenome assembly MDTD01 (sample SAMN05326646, study PRJNA326480) | marine metagenome | isolation source: seawater | place: Pacific Ocean: South West | collected 2011 | reverse complement strand
TGGATCTACAGTCATTATGATCCCATAACTGCTTCGAAAGAACCATCTTCATTCTTATAAAAGTCTTCGATGAAAACATGATGTCCGTCATTAGCTTGAATCAAAAGAGAATCAACTGCGTTCTGAATACCAGCTTGATCAAATGAACCAACGAAAGAGGAAAACTGAGTCCATGTGTATTCGTTGTTTTCATCTTTACCAGTAATAGTAGTATAAACTACTTTAGAACCAGCTTTCATATCAGCATGAGGCTGAACACCTTCACACCAGATTGAGATATTATTTTCATTTGATTTTTCATTAATTCCAAACATTCGATTCTCCTTCATTTGATATATTCCTTATACCATATAGTGAAACAGAAGTCAACAGTTAATTTAACTTTTCTACATCTTTTTTTAACCAATTCCAATAATCCATCATACAGTTGATTTCAATTCCATCATCTTCGCAACAAACTGTTTTAAGTGTATCATTGTTTTGGATCCATCTCATAGCTTCAATACTTTCAATCTTTTCTTCTTCATAATGAGTAAATGAATTCCATCTTTCTTTTGCTTCTGGTGTGTATCCATGATATCCAAGAGCAAAATCTCCATAGCTCAGTTCACTTCTAACAAACCAATGTACAATATTATTAGTTTGAACCATTTTACATACTGTAGGATCTTTTTGTCCTTCTGGAGTCATTTTTTTATGAGCTTGAATAACATAATGATCATCTAATGCTTTTTCTACTGCTTTTACAACTTCAATATTAGGATCAGCTGTATCACCTTGTACATTAATATATTTGTCATAGTGTAGTTCTTCTCCAATAACAGACAAACATCTATCAGTTCCATCAGTACAATCTGGACTAGTCATTATTACATTAAACTTTGTAATCACATCTGCAATGTCTTTACTATCTGTAAGAACATATGTATCATAACCAAATGTCTGACAGATATCAAATACTCTTCTGATTAAAGGTTTCCCATCCATATCAATAAGAGCCTTACCTGGATATCTTGTTGATTCCATTCTAGCTGGTATTACTATTGCTGTACTCATAAATTTTTCTCCATAACCGTGTGTGGATTAACTCTTAATATTAAATCGTTAAGTTTTATTTCTTGAGTGCTAAAATAAGGAGACAGTTGAAACATATGCATACAATGTTTATGGAAGAATTGACAAAATATTGACCACGATACTTCACTTCCTACATAAAATTTTGATGAACATAAAGTTAAAAACTTCTGTTCCATTTCTTCAAAAGAAACAAAATTTCTACTATTACCCAAATCAATTCCATCTTTTAAAATGGCTCTTATATACTCCATCATTTTATCATCCATTCCTTTGTGTGTGTTTCTATAGGATACTAATGAATAGCAATAATGCTCTTTGGATTCAAATATAGATTTATCTCTAACATATTCTTTGAAAAGATGAGTCATATCAAATATTGGATTCTTATGAACTGTAATACATTTCTCAGAAAAATCTTTTGGTTTTTGTTTTATTTTAGACTTTTTAAAATAATTAGAATTAAAATATTTTAAATATAGTTCTTTATATAACTCAATTTCTTTTACATCACTAGTAATAATTATGGGTTTATCATCTTGATTGTATTCTATTAACATAAACATACTAAACGCATCAGAAAAAGCATCTGTCATTCTATACAACATTAATTCTTTTTCTTTCTATTTCCATTAGAATCATATTTTCCATCTAAGTAAATTACTGGCACATCAAAAAAAGATCTAGCTAAAGAAGTCCATGAAGTACTATGACCAACACATAAATCACAATCTATAATATGTTTTATTTTTTGTATAGCAACATCAGAATTAGGAAAATTTCTACTATCACCAAGATCAATATGACCAGCTTCTTTCATCATTTTATTCATTCTATCAAAAGCTATTTTATCGTCTATATAATGTTCTGCAATAGTATATGTTGTTGTACCTTTTTTATTAGGTTTGTATTTTAAATCACCAGTAGATTTTCTATGTTCATGCTGTTGTAAGTAATATATTTCTCTTTTTTCAATTGATTGTGTTAAATTAAGTTGTACGTTATTATCATAAAAATATAAAAAAGCCTCTAAGAAAATTTTCCCTTGTTCTAAATTATCGCATTGAACTTCTACTTTTTTAAATTCATGGAAATTTAACCAGTCAAATAATCTGAATGCAGGAGCAATAGATTTAGATATCCAAAACTTATTGTTTATACTTTTCATAATGTTCTCTAATTTCTTCTGAAGTTTTTACATTCCAAAATCCATGGCGGACACCATCTTCATAATTAGATTTTAACTTAGTGGACATTTCTTTTATTTGTGCTTCAGCTTTTTCTCTTTCTGTATCTGCTATTTCCTTTATTTGTTTTGTTGCATCCTCTGCAGCTTTTTTATTAACTTGATTAGCTTTTTGTATAGAAAGATCATTAGACCAAAGTAATAAAGAGTAACGTAATGAATCTGTCATATTGTACGTTGATTGATTTATTAGTTTAAAGATTGTAAATGGATGCCACCATCCTATTTGATCTAAGTCTATGAGATAAGGTTTACCTTCAGCTGATATCAAAATGTTTTTACAATGTATATCTTCTGCTCCCATTCTCCAATTCAACTTGTGAGAGTAAGGGAATTCTAAACCAAATTCTATCTGTGACATTTTAAACGATAGATCTTGAACTAAGTTCAATACTTTTAAACCAAATCCATAATCACCAGTTTTTCTGATATGAGTTTCAAAGTCTGTTCCTTCTATGAACTCACATTCATATTCTGTATCATCATAATAAAAAAGTTTAGGTATAAGAGGATGTTCCATTTCCTCTAACTTCTCAAGTGGATGAGCATGCATGTTAGGAAACTCAGATGAGTTAGGTCTCATTACTTTCTTGAATGTTTTGTCTTTCATCACACCACACTGCACATGCTGATGGAATAGTTTCATAACTTTCCCACGATTCTGGTAAATCTATATTAAACCAATCAGATGTCAGTATCTCCTCTAATGTATGGTTATTTAAATTATATCTTTTTTTATTTTCTTTGTACTTAATTAATGTTGGATTTATATTCCAATTACGTCCTTGTTCAGGCTTGATGGAATTAAGATAAAGAGTATTAGCAAGATAACAACAAGGAATTACTTGTCCATCTGGATTAACTAGTATCTTAGATTTTTCTAACCACTTACAAGTTACACAAGGCTTATCTGTCATTTGATCCAACTGTTGCAGAGTATTGGCTTTTATCTTTTTTCCCAATATATCTTAATAAATTTTTGGAAGCTGTATCAACCCAAGGATTGCCAATCTGATCATTGAAGTCTTTTGTAATCTCTTCTAAGTATTCTTGTTCTCCATTTTCATTAATAAATTCATATTTACTGTTTACTGTAAATCTATCAGACTTAATAACATAAGTTTCTCTAGCTCCATACATTATACACATTTTTTTTATATCGTCAATATGATCTTGGTTATGTTTAAATAAAATAATAAATGCTCTAGCATCTCCTCCACCAGCTGAATATGCTTCCATATTATCTAGTACAGTTTGAAGATCCACTCCTCTTCTATATTTCTGATGCATCTCATTAGTAGTTCCATCAACATCAAAATGTACTAATAATCTTTCTTTACAATACCTTCCAAGATCTTCCCACCACTCAGGTGTTCTCATACCTCCATTAGTATTCAGACTTATATGAGCTTGAGAATTATCTACTATATATTTAATTATTTTCCCAATGTCTTTACTCATAATAGGATCACCCCAAGTACCACATATTTCAAATTCTTTTACATAATCAATACTGCCTGGAGGAAACTTTTTTGTAAAGTCGTCTAGTGTCCATTTTATCAATGGTAACCAATCTACTTTTCCCAATCCATTTTTATCTGTTCTATGACACTGTGGACAAGAAGCATTACAGTAAGTAGAAAGATCCAGCCATACTTTGACACCTTTGTTTACTAAGTCTTTAAAGAGCATTTATATCAAATCCTCTTATACCATTCATTGTTGATGTATGTTTAACATATTGGTCATATTCATACTTGTCAACCTGACATTTTTCTTCGTGTAATTTACAATATGGAATATCTTTTATGCAATCCATATATTCATCTTGTTCCATAACAAAAACATGACTAGCCCATCTTGGATATAAACATACTAATACTTTATCTAAATGATCGTAAGAGTTTTGTAAAAATTCTGTATCTCTTGTATAGTCTAATATTTGTTTCAGGTTTTTAATTGTGTATATGGAAGCAACTGTATTCACATAAAGTTTTTCTCCTGTTATTTCATACACACCTTTGCAGTTCCTCATTACTTTATCAAAATCACCACCTCTTACCCAATCAAATTGTTTACCTAACCCATCCATGGAAACCATCATTTTGAATCTGGTAGGATGTTTTTTTAATAAGTCCCAAAACTTTTTTGGTATATTTTGCATATTAGAACACATTGTGACAAATGCTTTATCATTAACTTCAAATAAAGTTTCTAGAAATTTAATGTTTCTACTATCTGCTAATGGTTCTCCTCCCTTTAATTGTAATTGTTCTAAAGTACTAAAACCTTTTTCAAGAGTTTTTATATCTTTATCTGTTAATGAATACATATCATTAGCAGTTCTTCCAAACAAAGGCTCTTGTTTTATCCATTTGTTACTAAAATAACTACTACAAGTAACACACATTTGATTACAAATGTTACTCATACTGAATTCTAAATAACTTAGATTAAATCCTGTTAATTGGTTAGCAGTTTCCATTGTCCAATCACCTTTTCCAAGTTGACACATTACACAATGGTTAAGTTTTCTCCAACCTGTCTCTAAAAACTCTTTCCTAGCTCTTTCCATATGTTCACTTTCATAGAAAAAAGTTTCTATGTCGTCTATATCAGAAATATGAGTTTTAAGATACTTACGTTCGTTAGTGTTACAACAAAGAGCTATGTATCCTTGAGGATCAATAGTTAAACCAGTCCAAGGCCATTTACATCCATCATACATATGAATCTAACAACCAAGTTTTTATTTGGGATTCAACCAAATGATTTAATTTATGATGCTCGGCCATTCCTGTTCTTTCTTTACACTCTTTAGACAATGTATTATATATTGTATTTAATGTTTCACTTGGAAGTTTCCATATTGAAAGATTTTCAGGATGTACTATAGTATTGTACCATAATTTACAATTGTGTTCTTCAACAAAGTCTAAAAACTTTGGCATCTCTTCCCAATTGTTTCTCATGGGATTAACCATTACAGAAAGTTGTCTATCATACTTTTCACAATACTTTTTAAAATGTTCAAAGTTTTTCATCACTTTGTCCAATTTTCCATTAACACGTATAGTCGAATATCGTTCAGGAATAAGACTATCAATACTAACATTTATTTGTAATGCACACACTTCCATTAGATGTCTAACAACTTTATTAAACACAGTACCATTTGTTGCAATGCTTATTGGAAGATCAGGTCTAATAGTTGATACATCATCACATATATCTAAAACCATTTGTTGAGCAAATGGTTCTCCACCGTTAAACCTTAATTCTTTTAGATGAGGATAGTATTCTTTTAATTGTTCTCTGAATGTGTTTTCATAAGGTTCTAACAAACCTAATCCTGTTCTCTTAGCAAGTCCACTGCTCAGTAAAGGAGAACACATTATACATTCTAGATTACATTTATTGCTAACTTCCAGTTCAAGCATGGATGGATAACCATTATCATTAATAGGATATTCATTATATGCTTGAGCAAGAGGCCATACACCATTATCAATATCTTTTTTACATTCTTTACACTTATCTAAAAAGATATCTTTGGATAATGCATCTCGATATTTGTTAAACTTATCTCCGTTCCAAATATCATTTATTGATCGATTGTTACTCCAATCATCAACATAACCTGGTAGTTTCCAGCAAGGTGATGCTTGACCTTGTGTATTAAAATAAATATTGTTGAAGGGGGCGTGACAGATCATTCATTTTTGATATATGTTTGTAAGATGCTCTTCAAACTCTTCTACTTTTTTTAATCTGTTCGGCCATAAAATATAATCCTTTTCAGGATTCTTTTTTAGGTTATTGAGAAGAGGAGTTATAGCATTATACAGCTGATCAAGTTTATCTTGTGCAGTCGAAGCGTCACTCGAGACCTTTTGATAGCTCTCGAGTTCTTCCTCATCTACTGCTGTGAAACCAAAGTCAAAGTCAGTCAATTGATATACCCATTTTTACGTTTATCTTTTCGCCTACTCTGTATTTAGTATTAGTAATAGCAGTACCTGACATTCCATCAACATTAAACCAAATTTTGTATCCGGTTATAACTTGTTCACTAACAGTATGATAAACTGTTCGACATTGTTGTTGATGTTGATATCCTGTGATAACTTTTCTTGAGCTTTGTTTATCAGCTTGAGTAACACCACCAAGGATAGCTCCTATAGCTGCACCTTTGTCATCACCTGTTACACCTTTACCAAGTAAACCTCCTAGAATCATACCTCCTAGAACATCACTTCCTGTAGCTCCAGGTCCTTGAACTGTACTGTAAATTGGAACCTGTACTTGCTCACACACTTGACTCGGAACATGCTGCTGTTGATTGTTATATATCGGATCTACACGCGATATAGTTGCCTCTACACGTTGAGTGTGATGAGCATGAGCTGTTCCAGCTAAGAGTGCTAGTGCAGCAATTGAACTTAAAATTATCTTCATACAAAATCTCCTAAAGTTTTTTCCATATCCCATGCTTCCACCTCCCATGGAAGTTCTCTATACGGAAGTTCTGGTAATGGTTCATTCATCCAAGTAGTCTGAGTAAGTCTACCTTCTGCATATTGTTTTACATGAACCATTTCGTGAAGAACAGTAGCTATAATACTAGCTTCTCTCATTCTGTTATTTATTTCAATGAGGAATTCACCGTCTTCCATGTCAACACAACCACCGCCAGCTGTGCTAACAAATTCTATATCTATTGAGAGATCAAATCTACCAGCTAAAATACCAGACTTGACAATAGCTGCCATAGCTTTATCTACAGCAGCTTTCTGAGATACGTTTGCATCCCAAACATAATAATCAAATTCCATTATGAAGTCTCCATATCGAAGAACTCTTCTAAAGCCTTCTCTTCACGAGCTATGTTCTTTTCAAGATCTTCTACGAGATCAAGTAACTCAGCAACTATCTGAGTAGTTGATTTATCTTGATTGAATGCTCTACGCGCAAGACTAGACAATTTCTTTTTCATTGTCATTGCATCTTGAATATCTCTAACTATAACCATTATGTACTCCTTCATTTCACAATACCCTTATCACATATTCTGAAAAGAAAGTCAACAGTTATTTTTAATTATTTTTAATCATATCATACTCAGGTGTTCCACCAATATTGGTGTTGTATACTGTATCTTCATAGGAATCAATAATTACTTCTGGATCAAGACAAGTTTTATAATTTAAAAAACCCTTTTCAAATCCTGTCATAAGATCCAAATTCTTTTTGTTTACCATAGAGTCAACAAATTTGTCTGCTAGTATTTTGTGATTTTTCTTAGAAATATGATTTCGTCGTTTATCAATTCCTCTATAAAATTTAGAGTTTAACAAAAGATTATATTGTTCTGGATCTTCAAATTCATAAAAGCCTACATGCCCTATACTTCCTCTTGTTAAAAAGTTTTCATTTGCAGGAAATCTTTTATCCCATTCTGGTACATCATACATTGTAAAACCTGACTTTTGGAAACCACCTGAAAAATAAGACATTCCTGGAGCAATAATAAAATGTTCTATTCGTTTGGATAATACTTTTTGAATATATGCTATTCTTGCACTGAATGCTGTAGACAGTGTAGCTAACTTTCTTGGATCTGATTGAATATAATCTACATATTCTCTAGCTATTTGAATTTGTTTTTCTGCCCTTGGTCTTTTTTCTATTGGAAGTTTTAATAACATTTGGTCTCTAAAAACTTTTGCATGAAAGTTAATAACACTTCCATGGTTAGGTAAATCAGGTATCAAAAACTCTCTGGTAGGATCTGTAGTAATAAAAACCACAACATCATCTTCCTTTAAATCTTTCAGTATAGTATCTAACTGAAATATAAGAAAATCATCAGATGCTCCCATAATAGCTGTCCATGGAGTGTCGTTTATTAAATCACAATTCATTTTACTAGCTATGTGTTCTTTATAATCTAGAGGATTATCTGGATCCCACTTACGCTTGCCTGCCAAACCTTTTCCAGATTTATACACATGAGGTTTTAAATCTACATCTTTCCAAAGAAAATCCTTTGCGGCAGCAAAACTATCACCAAAAATTCTGAGCTGTTTCATTTGTCTAAATCCTCATATATAAATGGATCTTGTATTCTTCTTTCTTTTCTCATTTTTCTTTTTCTGAAAAAATCAGTAATCCAAAACTTTAATCTGTAATACCAAATCATACTGTTAACCATCCTGTTCTAACATCTACATTTTGAGGTAAGTTAATTTTAGAGTGACCGTGATTATGATAAACAACAAACTGTGTATCTGGAAATTCTCTAAACAATCCTTCCCATATAGGCCTCCAATTTTCAGCAAGTCTGTGAGTATTGCTTGCATCTCTTGGACTATTCAAAACTAGATCTGTTGTACTTACTAAGTTAAAATCAAATATTGAATCAAAACCGTACATATGGATTTCATTACATTTTAGTTTGTTGGCAACATAATGAGTACAAAAATGCCCACAATTGAAATCAGTATAGTTAGCAGCATACTTAGGAAGTGTAAGATAAAACTCTTTTATGTTTCTAGAATGTTTAAGATAAAAATCTGGATGCATTTCTGTAAATCTTTTAGGTCTAGCTCCCATAACCCAATCAAACATAGATAGATTGATACTACCTTCTCTTATTGCATTACACATTTTAAAATCTACAATGGCAGTTGCATAAACATTTTTTATATTTTCGACAGGTGGTAGATTACAAGTCATAATCAAACCTTTATCTGGTTGCTTAAAAAACTTAAAAGCATCTCCATTACCAACAATATGGGCTACTTTACTCATTATTTCATAACACTCCTAATATGTTCTTTACCTTTAAAACCAGTCCAATGTTTTACTAAAGGATTAGGTACTTGTGTCCCATCTACCATTTGGACTCTCATATAATTATATTTGTTAGGAAGATCAATAATCATTACTGCTGTTCTCAAAGGATCTAAGATCGAATGTAAAACTTCTTGATCACCTCTTATATTTCTTTTCATTATAGCATCTGCCCACTCTTGCAAAATCATAGGCTTGCCTGTGAATGCAACTATACCAGAGTTATGCCATTTCTCTCCAGATCTTTTAGACCAAGGTACATCTTCAACCATTGCTAACTTTTCTGGAAGAACATAATCAAACACACTTGATATATCCCCAAGAACTTCACAATCAGTATCTATCCAGCAAGTGTGTGTAAAAGGAGAATTGAGCATTGAGATAGGTTTAAGAAACCAACCAGTTTGTCCTTCTGGTATCCCTCTCATCATTCCAATAGAATGCACATGAGATTCTAACCACTTTAATGCTTCGTCTGACATTCCAAAATTCATAACAGTTATTGGAGTATCATTGTGTTTCTTATAATTTTCAATAAACCATGGTAGCATCCACTCAGTGTTCTTATCACATCCTGTCATAAATCCTTTAGGCATTGATTATCTCCACTTTGTTATGTTTGGCTCTACATCCTAACTCATTTTGAATTGTTGTAAATGAATCTCTAGCTTCCACTGGCCAAGGATAATATTCCTCTAAAAAAGGAAAAGTTTCAACATTTAAAAATACATCAGTTGGTCTTGCATATAATTTAGCTTGATCAATTAGTATCTTCGCTGCATTTGGTTTAACTCTATAAGCATGTGCACCTGGAAAATATATTTTAGAAGTAAGTGGATTGACTCCAAACTTTTCTGGTTTATTAAACAATCCATATGATGGATGTCCTAAAGATAAACAACCTTTGTGAGGAATAAAAGTATTAACAACATTGGTGAACACAGCATCATGCTCTAATATAGTAATCTCTTCATTTATATCAATACAATGTTTCCATAATGAAAAATGAGATAAGAAAGCTGCTGATGCATTATTAGGTCTTGAATATTTTTCTATAAGACCTTTTGATTCTATACCTTCTGTCTTCATAATGGCTAAAAGATCATTTCGAGGAGTAGTTGCTGGCCATTTTTCTACTTCACAGCCACCTGTTGTCTTACCAGAATGAATACATCTTTCTGCAGAACCTACAGACTTCTGATTATCCATTATTGTTATTACATAACTTCTCATAATGTTGTTGTTGAGGGCAAACCCTGTACCTGTGTGTAATATGTTGTTGAAACACCCAAACGCTTAATATTCTGATAACACATAAGAGCATCGTTTGGCCATGCTCCTATTTCTTTAACTTTATCTATAAGAGATTTAGCTCCTGCAGGTTTGACAATATATGCTGAATTACCTGCTAATCCTTGCGGGATATCAAATTGATCTATTCTTGGAACAGGAATAACCTCACTAGTTTTTTTAGATTGTATCATATCATCATATTGTCTATGTTTTCTAGTAGCACCTATTGGATTATTGATTCCAATGATATCATAATCTATATCTAAAATATTCAAATCTAATTTTTTTATGAATATAGCATCATGTTCTAATACTAAGATAGGTGCTTGATCAGTTAAACATTTTTTCCATAAAAGAAAATGAGATATGAAACAAGCTATTCTTTTATGTGGAGTAGTAGTAGGATAAGGAGATTTTGTTAAACCAGTAGCTAAACATCTTTCAGGTTGTTGCCATGGCCATGTCCATTGTATACCAGCTAAATCTTTTTTCATATATTTTGCAACATCTTTTGGAACTGCTGCATCAAATCTTTTGACACTGAAGTCATTTTCAACTTTTAAAGAAGATTGTACAAGTTTATCAAAACCGTTTTCTGATACTTCATTATCTTTTACTACAATGCTATAGCAGCTTAAGCTACTTTCTGCATTACGCAAGTGTGATCCATCCATCTTTTACCTCGGTCAATATCATTACCAGTTCTGTAAATCCAATCCATTGTGACCTTTAGTCCACCAATATCTTCTGCAATTGCTTTGAATGCATCATCCATAAACCTCCAACAATCTGGATTGTCGTGATAGTTGCCTGCTGATGGAGCACATAAACAAATGTAATGATTCATTTTTACTACACGTTTCATTTCTGCAACAGACTTAAATGGATTCTTTACATGCTCTAATGTCTGTCCACAAACAACTAAGTCAATTGAATTATCTTCGAAAGGTAAGTCATAGTCTCCAGGCATGAGATGAGTTACATTAGGACCTTTATTGATATCTGCTACAAAGTAATCTTTAAAAGATCTAAACATATATTTGTATGAACGATCGTGAAATTCATCTTCACCACCTATATTTCTTCCTCCAACATCTAATATAGTAATGTCTTGCGGGAATGTATTTTTGATCGAATCGATCGCTTTTTGCATATTAACTCTTGAAGATGGATGCATTAGTCTATCCTTAACATAAATTGTGTTTGTCCAAATTGCATAAAAGTAGTAAGATTATGTTTCTTTCTAAATTCATTGACTGCTTTGGTTACTCCAACTTTTTGATATTTAGAGTTTGGCCAACCATAGTCATCACCAAGAATCATACCACCTTTTTTTATCATGGGCAACGCAGCCTCTAAGTCTGCTAGACAACCTTCATATGAATGATCTCCGTCAATGTATATCCAATCTAATTTAAGATCTTTGTTTTCAGTAAACCATTTAGAAGAAGGCATTCTGTTTAATTTAACATTACTATATCCAGCAAACCTTTCCTTGACAGATTTGTAAACATTGTCATAATAATTTTTGAATCCAGCTTCAGAAAGTTCTCCTGTTACTTTAGAATACTTTGCAATATAATCTTGAAATGACATCTCTGAATTATTTTTATATGGTTCAACTGAATATGCATCTACTAAGTGTAATTCTTTTACACCCTTTTCAATGAATCTCTGAGATGTGTTCCCCATCCATACACCAATTTCAGCACCAACTGTTCCTGGTTGAATTAAATGCATCATATGAGGTGCATCTTTGTTTGTTTGAATATACATCATAATGAATACTTCCTTATTCCATATCTTTGCCCACGCCACACATGCTGAGATATAGAACCTCCAGCTCGTGTGTATACATGAATTCTTTCAAAGGGTAGATATAACCAAGCTAAATGAAAGAACCCTGAATCTGCTCCTATATGACCTTCTGCTTTGGACATTAGATATCCAACATTTTTTAAACAGCCAGGTCCTTTGAGTCTTGGATCATTAGATTCTCCACCTACTATAATTAGTTCACACCCAAGTCCTCTATAATGATTATGTATCTGTTCAATAGCAATAGGTGAAAAGGATCTACCTGCATCAGTAGAATCCCATTGAACAGTAACAAACTTGTTTGGTAAACTATCTCCAAATGTGTGTATAGGATCATTTATAGGTTTGAGTAGAGGAGCTTCTTTCAACAGTTCTGACATTTCTATATCAGTTGGAACATCCAAGTCTCCATGCATCCATGTAGTATCTTTGTACCACCAACTAGTTGCATCATATCCTTTGTCTTTTAGATATTTAATCCATTCTTCTTCAGGTAAGTTTTCAACAGGATGAGGCATTATTGAAACTGTATCTTTAGGAAATAAACTTATTATCTCTCTCCAAGAATGTTTCTTCACATCCGACTTCACTCCTCCAGCAACACTCCATTTATCATCGGTTATATGAAGTGTCACAGGCGTTTTATGAGCTTTACCATATTGATATGCACATAGTATGGATTGTATACGATCACCTAACCCAGGTGTAGTGTAAGGCCTTCCATTTGGAAAGCCTTGTCTTGGTCTTATACTTCTAGATCTTAATGCTAAGTGTTTCAAAGTTGACTCAATAGCTCCTTGAGTTTTCTTTTTGACTTACCACGTACCTTTGCTTTAGATATATCATTCAATGGTACTTCGCCACCTTCTTCTACAACTACTAAAGCAATCATACCCATAGTTGCGTGAGGTGTACATTGATACAGATACACTCCAGGGACATCAAAAGTTATTGAGACCTCTTCATTAATCTTTGATTTCTTAGGTGCTTTCCATCCATCAGGACCAGCAATAAATTCTACGTTATGACCTTTTTGTTTTGGTATCCAAGTAATAGTAGTACCTGATTCTACTCTTGCTATATCAGCAGAGTAAACCATCTTGGCACCATCATCACGTTTGTTTAACATTTCGATTGTAAGATCTTCAGCATTAGCTGCTTGAAGAAATAAAGTAGCAAAAAAAGCAACTACCATAACAATAATTATTGATTTATTCATCGAACCATCTCCATTAACTGTTCTACGTTTTCTCCCCGACCAGGAAGTTTATCTTTAAGAAAGAAATGAACAAAGTATGCATCTTTAATCATATCCATTTCTATTCCTGTAAACAATGCATTCCATTTATAATCTAAATGCTTGCATTCTATTCTATCCTCTTTTAACCAATAGTTCAACAGAGTTTGATCTGTACTCCATTTCCAATTACCTTTACCATCAATAAAGTCTTTGTACTTTGGTTGCATTAAAAAATCTCTTGGCCTTTTCCCTCTTATGTAGTAAGCAATATTTTTATTCATTAACATCATGCCCATGTTAAAGAATTCTGCACCAGACATACTGTCCCATTTCCAATCTACATTCTTCAGATTAGAATATTGCATATGAGAATAATTGTGAATCTTCTGTCGATACTGAAATGTACAAGGCATCTCTCTTTCAACAACTCCACCAAAAGAATATTTGTTTGGCAGTTCTTCAAAGATGTTTGGAGAACCTGGTCTAATCCAGATATCTGAATCTATTATTGCAACTTGATCGTGAGTATAGAAATGAGCAAAAGCATTTTCTTTTTCAAAGATTGGAAGAAAACCACCATGCTTCTCGTATGACTCTTTACTACGATTAGTTGCAAACACATCAGGTTTGATTCTCAAGATAGGCTGTCTTTGAACTTTATGATCTATATTATATTGTTTACAATATTCAGCTACAGAAGCTATACAATGTTCGTATAGTCTTGACTTAGGTCCTACTGCAACCTGATATATAATTCTTTTCATAACAAACTTTCATTTTAAAGGTCGTCTTCCAGGTAAATCACATCAGCTGTTGACCGTTGAAAGTATTGATTGAAACCAAATACTTCCATTGTCATAAATGTAAAGAACAACAACAGCACTGCCCATAGTATCATTTTACCACTAGCATTAGTTGCAGCTAATCTAATTCCTACAAACTCATTTCCAAGAATTCTCAACATGAGTTCAAACTCATTCTTTTCATTCTTTATCTCGAGTATCTTCTTATCGTCAGCCATACTTATCTCATATCGACTGGAGGTTTTGGTTTAGCAGGAGGAGGTTTCTTTGCAGCTGCGTATGCTTCTTTACCATAGAATGCAGCAACGATAGCAGCAACAGATACAAAGTATACTGCAGCCATATCTCCTAAGATTGAACCAGCTTGTCCTAATTCTAACCATACAGCAAGAACAACAGCAAAAGGGTACAGTAACATACCACCGAGTGCAAACCACGCCATCTGTCTTTGCGCATCCTGCTTTTTGTCCTCATTTTCCATGTCAGAACGTAAGTCCTGTAGATGGATCATTCTTTCTTCCATTGCAATCTCTTCATCACTTACTACACCATCACCATCTTTATCCAGATGAGCCCATTGACTATCCGGTTGTAGTCTCTTGGCTGAAGCCATTATCGTATTCCTCCAAAATTGTATGAGCTAACTTAATAGCCTCATCACATCTTTTTCTAAATCTGTTACTTGATCTGCCATTTTTGACAAACCATCTAAGAGTATCTAGGGTTCCATCTTTTTCAGGAATTCGATATCGCTTTACAATTTCTTCCCATTGGGATCTTAAAACTAATAAGTGTTCAAGTGAGCAATTCATATATCTCCTTCCAGTTTTTAACCAATTTTATATCATCACCTTGGTAATGCATATTGTGGCCATGCTCAATCAAATAACAATCTAAGCCTGCATTGACTCCAGCTTCTGCATTCAGAAGTTTATCTTCAATCCAAGGTAATCCCGAATCTTTATATACTGATAATGCTTCGTCTTTATCCTCTGCAGTATCTAGGTAAGTAAAACCTTTAAATGTTCTTTCACCAAACAACTTAACTAAGTTATCTGTTCTTAGCTTACAAGCATGTAAATCAGTTGTTAGTGAGGTGATTACTTGAAATGTATAACCATGCTTTCTATGAAGTAAGTCAACATAGTACATTGCATCTCTTTGAGGTGGAAGAAAACCGACAGCTGCAGACTTGTTAAACATTCTAACAAACTCTTTAGCTTCAGTTACTGTTAGACCATATCGGTCTGCCATATCATAATTAGTAGGATCATACTCTCTCATAACTCTATCAGGTTGAGTTAACTTGAGATGCTCGATCAACCAAGTTTTAAATGCCCACTCCCAATTAAGTAATACACCATCTACATCCGTGAGGATTACTTTTTCTCTTGGATCAATTTTCATAATAAATTCCTTTCATGTCCCCATAATACTACATGAGGACATGAAGGTCAACAGTTAATTTTAGTTACACAACTTTTTTTTCAAATGGGCTTTCTGTTTTGAAATTTGTGTATTGTTTTTCATACCTTTTTCTGTCTGTAAACTTCATTCTTTTTGGATGATTTAATCCTAACTTAGAATTAGTTTTGTGTCTTCCACGCTTCTTGTTGTTTGAATCAAAACGTGTGAATTTAGGCATGTTATTCTCCCTTTACATAAGTTCGAAGTGAGGTCCGTCAATGAATGGTCGACGACCTTGTGATCGGCGTAGGTCGATATATGCATTCATTGCATCTTCTGCAGTTCCTTCATAGGTTCTGATGTCACCTTCTGACCATGCAGCACCCCATTTTATTGCTACGCCATGTTGTTTTGCAGCTTCTTTAAATGCATCACATATATCGTCATATACGTTTATTTCCCATACAACATCAGATCCGTCATATGCTACAACATCAACAGCATGTGAGTATCCAGAATCTTGTATTAGGTGTTTTGATTTCATAGTTTGTGAACGTCCAGCTGCTACCAGTCTTTCCTGTTCTTCCACTGATCGCACGCCATACGTCACACCAAAGTCTACCTTAGTCAATCCTATGGCCGTTTCAACAACTTTAACCATATCAGGATGAACACCTTCAAGTTTACCTTTGGATCTATTTGATAGCTTAAACGCCATTTCCTTTTCCCTTTCTTTTCTTAATTTCCATAACATCCATTCATAATATCGTTCAGGTTCTTTATCAGTCATTAATTGTATTACCGGCACCCGAGTTCTTTTTTATTCTACCAAGCAAGTCACGCCAACCGCTTCCTGCTCTTCTTAATGTAGACATACTACTTGGAACAAATCCAGGTGTAGTTAACTTTTGTTGTAAGTTATCATCTTCTGCCAACAATTTTTCTAGCTCAGAATAACTACAAAATATTTCTCGTTCTTCTCCACTAGATTTATCAATTACAGTATATGTAGGCATTATTATCCTCTAATCAACCCTGGATATGCTTCTTCTACTATTTTTTTTGTCATACCTTTGACAGGTGGTTTCTTTTCTAACATAAGAAGAACATGCTCTGCATCTTGGGGATGAACAGCTTCAAGAATACCTATAAAAATAGATTCTCTTTTTAATCCTGATATTGAATCTCCAGCAAGTCCTTTTATAATATATTTGAACTTCTGATTCTCTCTCAGAAGAGTACCTGGAACACTTTCTTCTCGATTTGCTTTGTAAGGGGGTCTTCCTTTAGGAAGTAAGAATTCTATTGATGGATCCATTCCACCTCTGATAACATCTCTGACAGCCCAGTGATCATTTTCTTTCAACACTTTGACTTTTTCAGCTTTGTTCTTTGCTTTTGAAAACTTTTCAAAAACTTCATATACTTGCAATGTCATTATATAAACTCCTGTACACTTTCAAGTAACATTCTACATTGTTTTGAAACCAAGTAAGGAAATACTTTACCTTTGTTATGCAAAGGATCTTGGGTTTCAAAGTTATTTATAATCTTTTCTTTTATAGGATCAGGAGTCTCAGATAAGTCGATTAGTTTTCGATTTCGTTGATAATTCCGAAATATTTCGTCACCCATACTTTTAGGATCTTCCATTAGTTGATCAATAACTTTTTGTCTCAACGGAGTTTGACGAACACCTTCTACAAATACTTGATCTCCACTTAGCACATTAGGTACACCATCAGATGTATCACCCTTTAATACAAGTTCCCATAATTGTTTACGAGGATTACTTTCTTTGATAAAACCTTTTTTGATAGGAGAGTATTGATTAATATTTTTCATAGTTTGTAGTTGAGCAAAATCTTTATCAGAAGATACTATTAACACATTTTCATATTTACCAAATTCATCATTAGTGTATCTGCAAAGCTCAGCTATAATATCATCAGCTTCACAATCATCTACTTCGACAACTTTGTATGGCATATTTTCTTTGATCTCTTCCAAAACCATATTCGTGATACGAAAGAGTTCATTCCAATCCATCTTAGATTCTTTTCTGGAATCTTTTCTTTTGAATTTGTATGGTGGGTAGACAGAAGCTCTCCAATTGTGTCGACCATCTGTACAGATAACAATCTCACCAAACTTATCCTTATGCTTAGTTCTATACATACGGATACTGTTAAGTATCATATGCCTGATTAGGTTTTCATCAATATCAAGTTTTTGAGTTACAACATTAGATATTGCAATTGCATTATAATCAATTAAAATCATCTACCTTAACAGTTCCTTCGTGTAATAGTGTTTGTCTATTGAGGAGATGTTGCATTTCTATCTCCGCTTTATCCTCACCATTATACCTCACTGCTAACGCTTTGTCAACCATTATTTCTCCAAGGCTTTTACCTTCAACTAAAAAGTCTCCAAGTATTCTACCAAACTTACCTGTCTTATCTTTATGTGTGACAAGAGTTTGCATAGATCCAATGGGTAACTTATCTTTTACAAATTGCTTTGATAAGTTACCATATACTTTTTCTTCTTTATCTGATGTTCTTGATTCAGGTGTATCAATACCAAACATTCTAATACGTTCTTTATGCATCCACACTCCAAAGCCCAAATCAATATCTACATCGACTGTATCTCCATCTACAACTCTGAGCACTTTACAACTGTATTCATACATATCTTAGACTCCAAAACTTTCTCCACAGCCACAACTTGCTGTAGCATTAGGATTTATTACTTTTAAAAATGATCCACCCAACTCTTCTACATAATCGATTGTGCATCCAAAAATAAACATTTCTGCTAATGGATCTAACCATAGATTTCCAACAGTTGCTTCTTTGTCAGTAATGCCCCATTCATATTGAAACCCTGCACATCCCCCACCTTTGACAGCAAGGGATACGTTTGGTTTTCCAACTTTTTCTAAATATGCTTGAGCAGTATCAGTCAGTGTGATCATTAAAGTATTTATCTATCATTTCCAAGCGCTCATGCGCTTTTCCCATGGTAGATAATTCTTTTTGTATAGCTTCAACTATATCACTATGTTCACCAATACCTGCTGCATTCCGCATATAAACTAAAATATTAGTTTTTGCTCGTTCAAGTTCTCCTTCCGAATGCATGCGAGCTGCTTTTAAAAGTTGTGCGCTAAAACTCATTTTTATCTCCTAATGTGTTTGCTGTGTATCTTACAACTGATTAATTCATTGTAGAATTCATCGCTTAATAATACATCGTAATCAAATTGATACTTTGCTTCGTAATAAGAGCATTCACCTTTGGTACGACATAGTTTTAAAATTTCTCTTTTATATTTATCCTTGCCTTTGCTCTCCACTAATTGTTGTACTTCTCTACTACTACCATAGTACATTTTCCAATCAGATTCAACACGTGTTTTCACACGTCTCTTTCTTTTTTTAGTTTTAGGAAGAGTTTTTGGTTTCCAGAAAAACTTTTTACCAATATACTTTTTGTTAGTGTCTGTTTCTGTTATCATGTAAACAAACCCCTGATATTCTTCAGGAGTGTCTTCAAACACTTGATCATTATAAATCCACATACATTATATATCAGTAATCGTCAACCATGTTTCCTCTACATATTTTGTAGTAGGTTGAGATATCGTGATCACTAAATGAATCCCATCCAGCTAATGAAAACCATCCTCTGTACATTCCCATAATCCAATTGTTGAACATATACCAGCTTCCAGATCCTGTATTATACATTTCCTTATAATCAAAATACATTAGTTTACCATTATGTTGATAACCTATCCATCTGGGTGGTACACGTGTAACTATGTCATTATTATTTCTGAATCTATAATGTAAGAATTTTTGATTTTTGTTCCAAGCTGCATTTCCAACTCTTGGAGCTCCAAATGTATATAAGACAACATCAGCATCATCTAGTCTTCCAGCTACTAGTGTAGCTAGTGCTCCACCTAGACTATGGCCTGTTATGATAATATTTTTGTTGTAAGTACCACATTCTGTCATGTGTTCTTTGATATCATCCCACACAAGATCTAGTGCAGCTTTGAAACCTCTATGGACTCTACCTTCTTTAATACCACCAGTAGAAACAGAAGAAACTTTTCTAAACTTCATGTCAGCTTTTATATCTGACCAGCTAGTTGGTTCTGTACCACGAAAGACTAAAATATAATTCTTTTTACTATTAAGAGCGTATGCTTGGGTTCCACCAAAATCAAAAAACTTTATATCTAACCAAGATCGTTCCATTTGTTTTCTGAAACCATCTTCACTTTGATATGCGTGCATAGAAAGTTTAGCACAATATGTTGCAAGACCCCAACTAAAATTTCTTGTAATTAATTCATCCTTCATAATCGTCCTCTTCATCTTCTTCATATTCGTCTTCGTCAAATTCATCATATTGAATTTGTTCTCCGCACATAGGGCAGAATGAAGGAGGTTCTGAATCTTTTACAAATACTTCCACATGAATTTCGCAAAACGGACATTCTACATAATAATCGTTTTCGTCTTCCATGTGTGCTCCTAAAAAGTTATTTCACATTCTCCACCTTGACAAGCTACTGCACCCATAGTATCTATATCAGTAAATCTTTTTTCATCGAGTTGGGATACAAAATCTACTGGTTGGATATTTTGTTGTATCTTTGTCCATTTATGTAGGAGAAACACATCTTTGAGACAATTAGCTGTCTCGTGTAAATCATCCATAAAGTAATTATTAGCAAACTTAACAAAACGTCTAATCCATTCAGCTCTGAGATCTGATACTTCTCCTCTATGTTCTATAGGAGTGGATGCAATCATAGTTGCTTCCCACAAATCTCTGAAACCTGACTGACGTGTATCAACAATAAGTCCAGCTGCAAAAAGTGCTGCCTTTCCATATTTGTTTACTATTTCTTGTTCTGTTAATACTTCTGTCATAGGCGCCTGTGCGTAGTCTTTATCTCCGCTACCAGCAAGGAATGAAATGCCTGCAAAAGAATGACGATTTTCATATACATAATCCTCTAGTTTAGTCCATTGATGTGGTTGCACAGTTACTGTGTTTGACACATTGTGTCTCACTGTTGGATCTGCACATAACTCTTCATTAGTACCTGCTTCTACCCAATTCTGTTGCACTAACTTTACTTTCTCAAGTAAGTCTGTTGCATACAGATCTTCACGATAAAGTGAGTCTTCTGGTGATATGATTGGAAATCCAATACAATAATCTGTGTTGTTTGATGACCATACTGATTCTTCAACCATGTATGGATTGCTCTGTGCAATAAGTTGAGCAACTTCTGTTTCTTTATTTAATTGAATGTGCCGAAGGTAACGAGGACTGTGCTCAGCATGAATGCCACTAGCAGTTTCCAATAATACCGAAGCATTGCCAGATGGTTTAACACACGTGGTTCTAGCCGCAGGATTGATTCCAATATGTTCAGCAACTTCTTTATTAATCTTCTTAACAATTTCAGCTCCTTCCTTTTGTGTTTCCGCATCAAGTAACACACCAGGATTATTCATCCATCCTGTCACTGATACTCCAAGTAAGGCTTCTCTTTCAAATATTTTTTTAGATGTTGGATCAAGATATTTGAAGTCTGTATATCCAGCTTGCAATGTTCCTAATATAGCTCCAGCTCTACATGCTTTGAAGAACTCTTCTTTAGATGTACACTTCCCACCATTGATCTCAGTTAAGTTACATCCTTGCCATCCTGACTTTCCGTCAATCTGTGGAAACATTCCGATCTCAACGCATGGATTAGTTGTATGCTCTTTTGATTCCACGAAATAGAATCCAGGCTCTCCAAACTGTTTGATTGGTTCCATGATTTTTTTAAAGTCATCTCTAGTGATTTCTGAGCGTACGATAACAGCTGAGTTATTGCTTCTACCTCTTTGTGGATTGTCGATAAACCAGTTTCCTGTTTTTGCATTTGCCATCTCCTCATCTTCAGGACTGAACAATGCAATAGTTGCACTTCTACGTACACCACCAGCAAGAACTGCATCTGAGGCATGCATTGCTATATCATAAACTTCGATTGGTTTTAATTTATCTCTTCCAGATAGAACAACAGATTGTAACATATGTTCTATCTTATCTAAAGCTCTACGTAATGGTTCAGGACCTGGAGCTTTGAATCCACCAGATATCTTTGCTCCTTTAGGACGTATTCCACTAATATCAAAATATACTTTACGTCCAGCAAAGTCTGGGAATTGTTGATCTGCAGTAAAGTAAGATGACATTAACACCCCAAGCGCATCAGCCCATCCTTCTATACTATCTTCTACTTGCCAACCCTTTGCTGCTTTCTTTCTTTCGGATATTGTTGGTAGTTTGTCTGTATGATGTGTTTGCACTGAGAACCCTGCTCCAGCGCCGCAGAGAAGCACGTAGAACAGTTCTGAGAAGAACCTTGGTCTATCAGCATAGGTAGAAGTACAATTGTACATTCTCATCATATGTTTAAGTAATTGTTCACCTCCAAATTGTAATGCTCTTTGTGCACCAAGTGTATACTTTAGTTTGTATTGTGATTCTGCTTCATCTATCAAAAGTGATAGTTCTGGTGTCATTTTATCTGAATAAAAATCTCTGTGCATATTCATAACACGAGAGACTGATTCTTCCCAAGTCTCATACCTCTCTTTATCATTATCCCAACGTGAGTAACCTTCGTAGAATTTTGTTTGAGACATGATGTTTCTTGTGTCCCAATCTTTTTGATTAGAAATAACTTTTAGCATATAAGACCTCGGAAAATAGATATTGCCAACGTACCGCATTGTACGTAGCTTCGTTGTTGTTTTGTTTGATAGTATTATATAGAATTTACAAGTTCTTGTAAACAGGTAAATCCCGGGTAAAAAAATATTTATTTTTTATTTTTTTACTGCTTTTTCATAATACAGAATAATATTATTTTGTTGTTCTATGAACCTCTTAACTTGTTCAAAGTTCAACGCAAGACTTTCAAAACTTTGAGCAGTCATTGCATATAAGACAAAGTCACCTTGAGTTTCTTTGATACGATTAATAGTATACTCTAAATTTGCTTCAGTGACAACAATAATATCAGCATTCTTTAGCTCTACAGGATCAGGTCGTGGAACGATCTGTATTGTAGGTGCTTTGATTTCTGGAGTTTCAATTACTGTAGGAACAGTAACAATTTCCTTCTCAGGGGTTCTGCTGCATGCAGTCAGTACCAGTGGCACAGCCAATAGCACCGAACATAAGGTCAATTTGTTCATTTATAGCATCCTCGCTTGCTTGTGGATCAGCAAGACTGTTTTTAATAATATCTGTATCAGCCAATAGCTTTGCTATGGCTTTGTTTGCTTCTTGTGTCTTTTTAAGATTAGTATTGAGTTGATTATTTAATTCTTGTTGTTTAACCAACTCAGCCTTAAAGTTTTCAATCTCTTCAGTAACTTTATTTCTATACTGTACAAACTCAGCTAATGTAGTTTTTTGTGCAGTTTCAAGTTTAGCATTGTTAGCTGTTAGTACACCAATACGTGTCTGTGTGTCAACATAATAATTATATGCGAACCAACCAGCTCCACCTAATACTCCACATAATATAATACCAAGATAAATTCTATGAACCATCGTCGTCTATATACTTTCTAAATCTTTTAAGTAGTTTGGGCATTTTGTCTTTTCGTCTTCTACGATCAATAACTACTATTCCATCATCTCCTGCACCAGCTACACTCGAAGTGTTTGTTGAAGGAGCATCTTCACTAGTTGATTGTGCACGTTTAATCTGATCAGGAGTAGGTGCACCTTTTTCACCTTTCTTCCTCATCTTCTCACCACGACGTCTCTTATTGTGGATATTTCTCCAAAGACTTTCAGTTTGACTGTGCATATTAATAAAGAAGTTTGCTTGCTTCTTATCTAATGTAGTCGCTCCAGGTTTGTTTTTCAACGCTCTAGCTTTTGCAAGTGTCATCTTACCCTTAACTTTACGTTTAAGAGTTCCTGGTGCACCTCTCTTAGATTGACTCTTCTTTATAAGATCAGATGTTTTCATTTGAGAAGTTCTCCAACAGTAATATGTACTTTTCTTCCTGTGTTCATATGAACTGCTTCATAGATAGGTAAACCAAACATATCACCAACGGGAAAAGAATTATCTAAAACTCTAATCTTATCTTTTGCTATTACAACATCATCCCAAGTTTCAC
>MDTD01149794.1_pt1 | contig 23974 bp, 26 predicted proteins | sample 811221 | NCBI WGS metagenome assembly MDTD01 (sample SAMN05326646, study PRJNA326480) | marine metagenome | isolation source: seawater | place: Pacific Ocean: South West | collected 2011 | reverse complement strand
TAAATTAATAAAATTTTATAATGATTAAGATATTTAAACATAACGGAATTTATATTTATTTAATTTCATTGCTGCTAAATATGAATTTTATAAATTTTTTTAACATAGAAATAAATAATAAAATTTTATATGTGATAATTAATGAATTGTTAATTATAGATTTAATTATCTTGCTTTTTTTTATAATATTTTTTAAAGAAACATTATATAAAATAAAAGAAATATCTTCCTTATTAATCTCAAAATATTTCTATTTAATTTTTTTAGTTGGTTTTTTAGGCATAAGTATTTCTATATTTAATTCTGTCGACAAGAATAATAATTCTTTTTTTATTTTTCTTTACTATTTAAATACAATAAAAGTCTTTATTGGACTCATAATTTTTTTGGTTCTTGTTGAGAAAAATAATTTTAATCTAATCAAAAATTTTTACTTATATTTTTGCTTAATATTGATATTTTTAATTATAATTAACTTTATAATATATGGTCATATTTCAAGATTTTATTATCCATTCACTAATAAAACAAATGGATATAATTTAATTGGCTTAGTATCTGGTATTCTTTTTTTTTCTACATTGAATTTTCACTTCAAAAATAATTCAATTTCAATATTAAGTTCATTTACTCTTTTACTTTTCTTTTTAATTATTTTCTTTTGCTTTTCAAAAACATCCATATTTTCTTTTTTAATAACTTTTATTTTATACTATTTGGTATTAAATAAAAATATTACTAAGAAAATTATTTTATTAAGTTTAATTTTAATTATAATTTTAATACTTTCACTGGATATTATTAAATACTTTTTCGAAACTAATACTTTATCATTTACTGATATAATTTTAAATCCATTTACTTGGGTTACTAAATACGGTTCATTTTATTATAGGATAGAGCATGTTTGGCTAAGTAATATTGATAAAAATTTAAATCTTTTAATTTTTTTATTTGGTGAAGGGATATATTCACCAAAAACTCATGATAGTTTGTATTTTACTATTATTTCTCGGTTTGGATTTTTTGGATTAGTTATTTTCTTACTTATGATATTTGATATTTTTTCTAAATCAAAATTGAAAACACACAGCACATTAACTTTTTGCCTGATATTTAGCTTAACAAGTGAGATGGTTTTACAATCAAATATTATAAATCCATTAGTTATAATTTTATTATATATTAATTTTTCTAAAAAAATTATTTTGAATTAATTTTATAATTTCCTAATTTTTTCATTATCATATGACAAATTACCAAGTGTATATCTTCACAAATTTGCATATCGTGAGATGGAACTACTATACTTTCTTTAGCAACTTTTTTTAATTTACCGCCATCATAGCCAACAATGCCTATTGTTAATCCTCCAATTTTATTGGCATATTTTACTGCATTTATAACATTTGTTGAATTTCCGCTGCCACTTACAGCAATCAGTAAATCTCCCCTATCCATAATTGACTGTAATTGACCTTTAAAAATATTTTCATAATTCGTATCGTTTGCATATGCCGTAATAATTCCAATATTGTCTGTAAGTGAAAAACCGTATAATTTTTTTTTAGTAGCCGAAGTTGTCATTTTATTCCAATCTGTGATCATGTGAGAGGCTGTACTAGCACTACCTCCATTTCCACATGTAAATATTTTTTTACCCTTGGCATAAGATTTATAAATCAATTCAATTATTTTGTTCAATTGTTTTTGATCTATTTGAGAAAGTATTTTAGAGTGTTCGTTTATATAATTTTTTATTGAAAAATTCATTTGTTTAAGATTTCGTTTACTGCATTATAAAGATTTTTAAAAGTATAATCAGGTTTTACTTTATAATTATTATCAAGTCCACCATAACCAGTTTTAACTAAAATAGTATTTATACCAGAAACTTTTCCAGTTTTTATATCTGATGTTTTGTCTCCTACAAGCCAACTATTTTTCAAATCAATATTAAATTGCTTTTTAGCTTTTAAAATAAGTCCATTTTTTGGCTTTCTGCATTTACAAATTCCTGTGAATTTGGGATGATGTGGACAAAAATAGATTTTTTTTATTATGACCCCTCTTTTTTTAAAAAAATGGATAAATTTTTCATTTAAAATTAATAATTTTTTTCTTTTTATGATTTTTCTAGCAATTATTGACTGATTTGTAATTACAATGATAAGAAATCCTGCTTTTTGTATTGTGTTTAATGCCTCTAATGTTTTGTTGTAAAATTTAATATCTGTCCATTTTTTAATATATCCAATTTCATGATTAATCACGCCATCTCTGTCTAGAAAAAAGGCTAAATTTTTATTTTTTTTTTTTCTAAGAACCAATCTATTACCTCTTTTATACCAGCTTCTTCATTTATTAGTTTTTTTTCATAATTTTTTACCAATCTTTTTACTTTAGAGATGTCTAACTTTTTGTTTTTCGAACCAACATATTTTTTTTTGTTATAAAATATATTTTTGTGGTCATAATCTACTATTTTTGAAATTATTTTTGCAAATTCTTTAATTGAATATTCTTTTTTTGATCCAATGTTTATTATTTCATTTTTTTTATTTAATAGTAGAAAAATTGTTTCAATAAAATTCTTGACGTGGATAATCTCTCTTTTTTGATTTCCATTACCCCATAATTCAACTTTTCTGCCATATTTTTTTCCTAATATAATCTTTCTAATTAAATCAAAAATAAAATGCATTTGTCTGCCATCGTCATGATAATTGCTTCCATATAAAGTTGAAGGCACAAAACACAACCAATTTAATTTATATTGTTTTTGTAAAGCTTTAGCACCCTGAAGAAGCATTCTTTTTGTCATTGCATAAGTATACAAACTCTCAACTGGGTCACCTTTTAAATAAGATTTTTCTTTAAAATCACTTTTCTCTGCATAAGAACAACTAGTTCCAATAAAAATTAATTTTGCTTGTGGTTGATACTCTTTCCACCATGATAGTACATTGGTATTCATCATCTGGTTTTTAAGCCATTGGTCTCCTGGGTATTTAAGACAAAAATCTCCTGCTTGCGTCCAAGCAGCAAGATGAAAGATATAATCAAACTTTGTTTTATATTTGTTTAATGAATTTTGCTTTAATAAGTTACATGCTTTAGATCTAGGATTAACAATTATAAAATTTTTTTTTTTTAAATACTGAATAAAAAACTTACCCAAAAATCCACTGGCTCCAGAAACAAATACTTTTTTTTTTTTATATTGCATTTATTGGAAAATAAAATTGTATCCCTTTTTTTAACAAATGTTCATTTTTTTTTAGTATTTCTTTTTTAAAATTCCATGCAAGGACATAGTAAATATCTGGTTGTTCATTAATCTCATTTTCCATTTCTATGGGAATATGGGAACCTGGCGCAAATAACCCTTTTCTTAAAGGGTTAATTTCTAATAATTTTGATATATGAATTTTCTTTAATCCAAAATAGTTAAGTAAAGTATTTCCTTTAACTGGAGCACCTAGACCAAAAATTTTTTTTTTTTTGGTTTATGGATTTTTCAATAAATTCGAGATTTTTATTTTTCAACAACTTAATATTTTTTTCAAATTCAAAATATTTTTTTAAATTATTACTTTTTTCAAAGTCTTCTTTTGATAGAAGATTAAGTAATTTTTCTGATTTTTTCTTTTTATTTTTTTTTGATACATATGCAGTCATTTGACCACCATGAATTTCATGTAATTTTGCATCAAAAATTTCTAAATTATAAATTTTTAAAAGATTTTCTAAAGTCCTAAGGTTATAGTATAATAAATGTTCGTGATATATTTGATCAAATGCAGTATTTTTAATTATTGAATTCATGTACAAAAATTGAATTATAAAAACACCATCATCTTTTAGAAGAAATTCAACGCCCTTTGTAAAGGAATGCAGCTCCTCTAAATGAAAAAAAACACCAGATGCGTTTATAAAGTCAAATTTATCATCTATCTCCTTGGCAACTTCATAATTAAAAAAATTGTTAACTGTATTTATTTTATTATTGATTGCAATTTCGAAGGTCTTTTTTGAAGACTCTACACCAAGAATATCCCACCCAATATCATTAAAATGTTTTAAAAAAGTTCCATCATTTGAACCAATATCTAAAATTTTTTTTTTTGATTTGATATTAAATTTTTCTACAATTTCATCTCTTAGATCTCTAAAATGGTTAGATAATGAACTAGTCATACCTGATAAATAAGTATGATCTCCAAACATTATTTCTTTTTTTACAGTAAAATTTAATTGTACTATATTGCAATCATTACAAAAAACTAAAACTAAAGGATAATATTTTTCATTTCCAACTTCGTTTTTTTTTAAAAAGTTGTTACACCATGGATGTTTTCCCAAATCAATAACTTGAATCAAATCATTTTTACTACATATTCTACAACTATTAATGTAACTCATATTTTTTTAAAAAATTTTTTTTTATAAAATTAAATGAATTTTTAAAATCTTTTTTTGTTCCAATATCTATAAAAGGCTTATTTATTTTCAGGCACCTTATCATAATTCTTTTTTCAATCATTCTATTTATAATATCATTTTCAAAATTTAACTTTTTAGACTTATTTTCAAAAATATTTAGATCAATATTATCAAAAATAAAAACTCCAGACGAAATATAACCACTTTTTTTATTGTTTTTAATAATTTTTCTGAGATATCCATTCCTTATTAATAATTTTCCATATCTTTCACAATTTTTTTTTTTTATTGCTAAAATGCATTTCTTATATTTTTTTATGTAAGTATAAATTTTACTAATATTAAACATTAATAAAGTATCAGCATTACACAATAAGTAATAATATTTTTTATTATTCTTTTCCCTTTTAAGGACGTTCAAAAAAGAACCTCCCGTTCCTAACACTTTCTTTTCTTGAATAATTTTAATATTATTAATTTTTTTTTTATCAAAATATTTGTTAAACAGTTTTTTTTTATAGTTAGTAGTAATTATAAAATCATCAATGCCATTATATTTTAGATATTTAATAACATAATATATAAATTCTTTTTTATAGACTTTTAATAAAGGTTTAGGTGTTAATTTAGTTAAAGATCCTAGTCGTGAGCCCTTACCACCTGCAAGTATAATTGCTTTAATATTTAGTTTATTATTTATCATTAGTGAAAGGTAATATATCTTGAATTGATCTTAAGCCTTTTATCAATTCAATTATTCCTCTATCTAAGTTCCAGGTCATTTTGAATCCCGTTGACAATATTTTGTTATTAGAAACAATATAATTTCTTTTATCTGGATCTTTGCGGTCTTTATCTTCGGTGATAGTTAAGTCTTTAATGTGTTCTTTAATTTTTAATGCAAGTTCTAATTTTGATAGATTTGCATCTTCAAGTCCAAAATTAAAAATATTAGACTTCATTTTATCAAAATTATTTAATGAAAATTTAAAGACCTCAGCGACATCCTGAATGTGAATATAATTTCTTTTAAAATGTCCTTCAAAAATACTTAATTTTTTTTGTTTTAGTGCAAGATAAACAAAGTTATTCACTAATAAATCAATTCGCATTCTAGGAGACATTCCAAAAACTGTTGCTAATCTAAATGTAATACAATTTTCTCTTTGAAGTGCAATTTTTTCTGCATTTACTTTTGTTATTCCATATGTTGAAATTGGGTTTAAATCACTTTCCTCAGTATATATTTTTTCCTGCTTACCTGATCCATAACCTGAATTAGTTACCGGCATTATCATTATTTGATCTTTAGACATCAGCTCGCATAAAGTTTTAATTGACTCTTCATTTATCTCTTTAGTTAATTTTGGAATTTTTTCACTTAATGGAGCCCCTACAATTGCAGCTAATGGAATAACACAATCATAATCATTAATTATAGATTTTAATAACTTCTCATCTCTACAATCACCAATTATTAATTCAAAGTTTTGGTACTTACAAGCCTCAGCAAGTGAGAACTGATTAAAGTAAAAGTTATCTAATACTGTTACGTTATAATTTTCATTTAAAAGTTTATTAGTTATAACTGAACCCAAATATCCTGCACCTCCAGTAATTAATATTTTCATAATTTTAAATCTCTAATTACAGTTTTATTTTTATCTGAAACCTTAAATATATCTGCCAAATTATAAAAAAATCTTCTAAAGGAAATTTTAAAGTACGAAATTCCAGATTTTCTATAATTAATTGAAAAGAATGTAATAGAAAAAACTAATATTGAGAATACAAGTTGTAAGAAAGATTTCGTAACGATAATTAAATTAGAAGACATATTTTTTTTAATCATTTTAAACATTTTTTTTTTAGTTTCAAAATTGATTAATTTTTTTTCATAAAAATTATTTATTAAAAAGTTCGCCTCATCGAAAAATTTATATAGAAGCAATAGAGAAATTAGTTTTTCTATTATATTATCATCAATTTTATTTTGGATTAATCTTTTTAATTCATCAAATTTTTTAAAATATATCATATCTCCCCAAATAATCTTATGATTTGAGATAGAATTATCAAAATTGTCCTCTCTTATCCAAGACTCTAAATTCATTAAATATAATTCAAATCCCTTATCCTCTAAAAATTTATTAACCTCTGCAAAGCTTGGGGATCCCAAATATCTATCTATAAATTGAGATTCTATCTCAACACCTAAAATATTATCAATTTTATCTTCCATGCCTTTCATGATTTCAAGTTCTGCTCCTTCTGCATCCAACTTAATAAAATTAATTCTTTCTGTTTCTTTTAAATCTTTCAATTTTTGAGTAAAAACTTCTTTAATATCAGTAATCTTATGCTCCTGAAAATTTTTGAAATTTTTTAGAATTTCGTCATTTGTTTTATATAAAGATGAAGAAATAAGATTTTTTGTAATATTAAACTTTTTTTTTGTATTCTCAGACCATAGCAATACATCTATAAGTTTTTCATTATCTTTTTTTTTTTCTGTCAATAAATAATCTACTTTTATTAATTTCGTCGCGTCAAAATCAAATGAATAACTAAATTTATTTTTATAATTTAATCCAACAGCACCTACATCTAAGATTTTAATCTTATTAATAGACAATTTTTTAATAACATGATCGTTTAAGTGAACTTTGTCTGAAAATTTTAAATTAATAATATGAAAAAATTTTTTTAGTTTAGCTGTATTCATTTCATCTATGCACTTCAATAAACAGTATACCTAAATATTTCAATAAATAATTAGAAATTCAAATTAATTTGTACTAGGAATATCTTAAAATTCTACTTCCATTTCTTACAAAATTAAAACTTATAATTTTGTTTTTATTTTTTGAGATAAATTCTTTGTGTTTTTTTTTTGGAACGTAAAATAATATAAATCCTCCCGCTCCTGCTCCAAGCAACTTCCCTCCTAAAGCACCACTTTTAATTCCATAAGTATAAATCTTATCTATAACTTTATTGCTGACTCTACTATCAAGTTTTTTTTTAATTTTCCAAGTTCTATCTAAATTTTTACCTAAAATATCTAAGTTCTTTTTAGAAAGAATTATTCTATTTGAATCGAGTGCAATCTTTTGAATTTTTTTTAGTAACCCAATATTTTTTTTTATCTTAAGAATTTTAATTTTTTCTATTTTATTCGCACTTCTTTGGATGCCTGTAAAAACAAGAAACAAATTTTTTTGTATTTTTTTTGTTGTATCTAAATCATATTTTTTAAAATCGATTTTAGAATTTCTATTAATTGTAATTTTTCCAAAACCACCAAATGTAGAAAATATTTGGTCTTGATAACCAACATTTTCTCTCAATCTATTTCTTTCTAAAAAAATAATTTTTTTAACTAATTTATTTTTTGATATCTTTTTTTTCTTAAATGCATTTACAATATTAATTAATCCTGTTGCAAAAGCAGAGGAACTACCCAGTCCTGCACTACTTGGTAAATCTGCCGCTATATGGACTTCTAAATTACTATTTATTTTTTCTTTAATAAATACTTCTTTAATTACAGGATGTTTAATAAATTTTGGAGAATTTACAAATTCTAGCCGATTATAAAAAAATTTTAATTTATGTTTAAAAAAGTTTGAATAGTATTTATTAAAACTTATATAAATATATTTATCTATAGTCCCACCAATTATAACTGCTTTATTATTTTTGAAAAATTCAGGAAAATCTGTTCCTCCTCCAAAAAGGCTAACTCTTAGTGGTGTAATTGAAGTTATCATTTATTTATTTTTTTAAATCTATAATCTTATCAAAATAATTTTGATCAAATTCACGGTGAGTTATAAGAACTAAGTTTTGAATATGACTTAAATTTATTATTTTTTTCAATAAGTTTATTTCACTTTCTTTGTCTAAGGCATTGGTAGCCTCATCTAAAATCAAAAAGTTTGGTTTTCTAAATAAAGCTCGTGCAATTCCAATTCTTTGTTTTTGTCCACCAGACAACTTGTCTCCTGTTTCACCAATAGAAACTTCGCTAATTTTTTTACTTAAATTAATTTTATCCAAACCTACTAATTCTATTATTTCGTTAAGCATTGTCTTATCTTCATTATTATTTATATTTTCAAATAATTTCATAGTAATATTTTTTTCAATACTACTATCAAATAATTTTATTTTTTGTGGAACATAAGATAATTTAGGTAACTTTACATAAAATGGAAAATCATGTTTCTTTTTTTCATCTATAATTATTGATCCGCTTTGAGGAGCTAAAAATCCAGAGAGGAAATCTACCAATGTTGATTTGCCAACTCCAGAATCACCTTTTACTAAAATCCTCTGATTTTTTTTAAAATCAAAATTGAAGTTTTGAAAAATTGGTTTATCGTCTGTGTAAGAGAAATTAATATTTTTAAATTCAATTTTTTTGTTAAATAAAATGTCTATTTCGCCATATATCTTTTGTTCATTTATGTTTGTAAGATTATTATAAATTTCGTTTAAAACTTTTTTTCCAAATTCAATGTTTTGTAGAGATCTAATAATTTTGTTTATAGCTGGAATTGTTCTAAAAGCTGCAATAGCATAAATAGCTAATATAGAGAACATTTCTGAGTAATTTTGATTAAAATTTTTAAAATAAAAAATGAATATTGAAAAAATAATAATAAAAAAAAGTTCAAAATAAATTTTTGGAATAAATTCAAAAATAAAGAACTTTTTTTCAACTTTTAACAAACCATCAGTTTGGGCTTTAAATCTGTCAAAAAAATATTTTTCTGATGACAAAATTTTTATTTCCTTAATTCCTAAAATTAAATTTTGTAAAATTTTGTGTCTATCTCTTTCAAAAATATATCTTTCATTACCCCACACTTTAATAATATTTTTAAATATCGAAATTAAAAGATACGACAGAAATGCGGACATAATTATTACCAAAAAGAAAAGTGGAGCTATATAAATAGTGGCTACAACTAGACCAATAATACTAAAAATCTCAATAATAATATTTCCTAGTGGTTTTAAAATATAATCTAAAAAATTTCTAACTTCATCTATTGATCGCCTTACTATAACAGATGAGTCTAGATCGATTAAGTTTTCTTTTTTTTGATTTATTGCTTTAGAAACAAGTGTTTCAGAAATATTTTTTTTAATATCAAATAAAAATTTTGCTTGTAAGAAAGCTATAAAAATTGAATAAATTGCTTTCATAAAATAGATTAAAACTAAAAATATTATAGATATTAACAAAATATTATTGGTATTTATAAATTCTAAACGAAAAAGAATTTCAAATATTTTATAATCATATAGCGCGTTTATATTTTCTAAATTAGTTATAACGTAGGTAATAGGAACGATTGAAGCAATTGAAATGGTTTCTATTAAAGTTAGTATAAATAAAAAAAAACTTAAAATGATAAGATACTTAAGTTTTTTATTTCCTATACAAAAAGCAACTTTTTTTAACATCTGACAAAGCTCTAAAAAAATTTCATGGATTTATATCCAACATACTATGTATTTTCTTTAACAATAAAACAACTAAATCCTATCTTGTAGATGATTTTTTTTAAGATATAAAGATGCCAAAAATATTAATTAATTAAAATAATTTGCAAAATTAAAATAATGAAAATATTAGTAACAGGTGGATGTGGTTACGTTGGAACAAATCTTATAATAAAATTACTTGAATTAGGTCACAAAATTTTATCAATAGATAATAAATGGTTTGGTGATTTTTTGCCAAAGCATAAGAATTTAAAGAATATTAAATGTGATATTAGACATATTGAAAAGATAAATATAAAAAATATTGAAACTGTTATACATTTGGCATCCATTGCAAATGATGACATGGCTTTGATAAATCCAGAGCTATCTTGGCAAACAAGTTCATTGGGAACTTATCTTTTATTAAAACATTGTATAAAAAATAAAGTTAAGAGATTTATTTATGCATCCTCTGGGAGCGTTTATGGAATTAAAAAGGAAAAACGAGTGACTGAAAACTTGGAATTAAAGCCGATTTCTACATATAATAAAGTTAAAATGACCACTGAAAGAATAATTCAATCTTATAATAATGATTTAGAGACGTTTATTATTAGACCTGCAACGGTTTGTGGTTTTTCTAAAAGAATGCGGCTAGATGTTTCGGTAAATGCATTAACTTTTTCAGCATTAAAAAATGGAATAATCAATGTATTTGGTGGAAATCAAATAAGACCAAATATTCATATAGATGACATGACAGATTTATATATTAAATTATTATCAACATCTAAAAAGAATACTGGAGTTTATAATGCTGGGTTTGAAAATATGTCAATTTTAAATATTGCTAAGCTAATAAAGAAAAATATTAAATGTAAAATTATAGTCAAAAAGAAAAATGCTGATCAAAGAAGCTACAGATTAGACTCCACAAAGTTGTTAAGAATATACAAGCCAAAGAAAAATGTAGAAACAGCTATAGAAGAATTAATTTATCTGTATTCAAAAAAAATTTTAATAGATAAGCCAAGCTATCACTCTATTAAATGGCTTAAAAAATTTAATCATTTGAAGTAATTTTTTTTACTTTTAGAATTGTTTCAATTATTTTAACATCATTCTTCTTTTGAAATTTCAAATCTTCTAAAGCAAAATAAATTTTTTTTTTTTTAATAATATTTTTTTATAAATTTGATATCTAAATAAGCTATCCTTTGGTAGCATATGTACACTATAAAAGATTATACCATCCAATTCCTTAAGTTCTTTAAGCGTATTTTTTAAAACTATATAAGAATTTTTCATTTTATATTCAGTTGCGCTGAGTTTAAATAATATATTTTTTCTCTCAGAAAAATCTCTAATGACCAAGTTTTGAACTCTTTGCGGAATTAAATTTTCTTCTATTCTTCTTGAGAAGATATATCCTCGAAAACCAAGTTCAAATTTTTGGGTCTTCATAGTCTAATCCATATTTTGTCATTGGAGATAATGTTAAAGGGACGAATGTTTCTCCGATTTCTTTTATTCCATAAGGAGAAAATATGGATTTGAACCTACAATTAAAACTCCATCTGGTCTCTTCAGTTTTATTGACAACATTTCCATGTAATATTTGATGGTTAAATATTAATGCTTGTCCAAATTTTAATTTAAGCCATTTAGCTTTTTTAAGTATTTTTTTGTCAAAATTTTTTTGAATTTTTATTTTATTAAAATTTTTATAAATATATTCATTATCTTTTTTTTTTAAAATATACATTGATTTTGAAGAGTAAACATCAACTAATGGAATCCACAAAACACACTCAAAAGGTGAACATCCTGTCCATACATCTGAATGTAAGGGAAGTAGTGAACTATTATCCTCTGGAAATTGTATGCTTAAATTAATTTTTTTCTGCATGACCAGGTCATTGCCACATAGTGCAACAATTTCATCTTTTGCTAAATTAAAATAGTAATTACTAAACCAATTAGTTGAATTAATTTTAAAATTGAGATCCATTCTTAATGAATTCAAATTCTTTATATATATTTGTTTATGAGTTAAATCTAAGTTTTTATTTATTTTCTTTTTTTTTAAGTAACTTTGAACGAAATTTACAACTTTTAATAATTTAGATTTATCAATATCAAAGATGACATATCCATTAGATAAAAATCTTTTTTGAATATTTTTAATTCTTTTTAATTTTTTATTACTTAAAAAATATAAACTCATAGTATCCTTTATATTTTAGACTTTTCAAAAAATTTTTCCAACTAATTTGTGAGAAAAATGTATTAGCTGTTAAGGCCCAACATTGTAAATTAAATAGTTCTTTCTCATTTCTATAACTTTCAACTACAATGTAAGAATTTTTAGCAACTCTATTAATCTCTTTGATAGATTTTTTTAAATCTTCATATTCTAAGTTGTGTAAACAATTTAGTGATATAACTAAGTCAAATTTTTTTGCTTTGAACTTCAGTTTATTTTTTGCGTTATGAAAAAATAATTTTTTTTTAATCGTCGGATGTGAGTTTTTAATCGCATATCTTGATATATCGCAACCATATATTTCTGATGCTTGTAGCTTGCGATTTAAGGATTCTAACAGAAAACCTTTCCCACAACCTATATCTAAAATTTTACTCTTTGAGCTAAGTTTAAATTTTTTTATTAATTTGTTTGCCATTTTATCCCAATAATTTGGTATAAAATGATAACCACCATACCCTGTTTTCCTTGATCCATCCCAATAATCAAAGGAATATTTTTTTGCTAATTTTATTGTCTTAGGTTTATCTTTATTCATTCTTTCTAAATAATTTCTTTTAGAATTTTTATGATAAGATTGAAAAAAATTAAGCTTTCGCATCAGAAAAGTTTTTTCTATAATAATTTTTTGATTTAATAAAAATCAATTTTAATTTGCTATCGATAATTTTTTGTCCCGCAAACTCCCTTATATTTTTTTTTATTCTAAGGAATGGATTTAATATAACTAAACACCATTTTAATTTATGTAATAAAATTAATTTATAAATTAAATTCATTTCTTCATTAGATATTTGGTATCCATGAAGCTTGATCAATATTTTTTTAATAAAATATTCAATATCTTCTTTTTTAAATACGTGATCTGGATGAGAAATAAAATCACTTATTAATTTAAATGAATTATCAAACCCTGCGTATTCAAAATCAAAAAAAAATAATTTTTTTTTGAATACCTTCATATTATGAGACCCAAAGTCCGAAGGAGAAAAAATAATAAATTTTTTTTTAAATAATTTTTTCATTTTTATTTTATTATTTAATAAATCTTTTTTGATTAATTTCCACTCAGGAATTAAATAATTATTTAGTAAATCTGAAATTTTTTTTTTGTATTGGGGGGAATACACATTTTTTTTGAATAAAGCTATCCTATTTTCTAAAGATAAAAAACTTTTTTGAAGATCATTACAGTTATCCGACGCATTTCCTATCTTGCTAATTTTTAACTGATTTTTAATATCTTTTCTATTCAATTTACTTAAGAAATTAAGACATTTTTTAATATAATATTTATTAAATAAATTAATTTTTTTTCCCTCAATATAATTCATTATCAAAAAATCCTCGCCGTAATGCAAAATTTTTGGAATATTTTTAATCTTCTTTTTTTCTGCTATTTTTAAAAATGCTACTTCTTTTTTAAAATTAATTTCTCTAGTTTTTATCTCGAATTTTTTAAAAATAAATTTTTTTTTTTTTATCTTTAAAACTTTAACATAATTATTCACTCCGTTAGTGAGATCGTTGTTTTTTGTTACAAAAAGAGTTTCATATAAATTATTCCAATTTTTAAACGATGTTAGATTAAATTTATTTTTAAAATTATACGGGTTAAAATATATTTTCTTTATTTCATTTGGTAAATTTATTAAAATATTTTCTAAATCATCGATAAAATAATCTAATTTTAAAGATTTTATTCTATTTAATTTTTTTGAATTGGTATCTTCGAAGAAAATATTTTCTTCAGAAATTTTTATTTTTTTTCTAATATTTTTATCTATCCATTTTTTTGCATATTTTCTAAGATTAATTTTCTCATTTGTGTATGGTTTTATTGATTTATGACTTATAATAAAAAATTTGATTTTTTGGTTATTTAAAAATTGAAGAAAATTTAAAACACCATCATAACATGAAGCATACTTTAATCCTTTAGAATAGATCTTTGACTGCAAGGACTGCCATTTATCAACTTTTTTTTTGTTAAATAAAATTTTTTTTATTTCTTGTTTATTAATTTTTTTTGATGATTTAAAGAAATGACTATAAGAATTTTCATAATTAATAATTGTATTATCTAAATCAATTCCAATTCTCATCTAAGGTATTTATTTACTGACTCATATATTGATTTGGGGTCTAATTTCATTGATTTCAGAGCGTCATTTTTAGATCCAAGACCTTTTAAAAATTTATTTGGTAATGAAATAGACTTTATATCTTTTAATTTAAAATTTATTTGGTTATTTGAGGCAAACTCAAGAATTGTACTAAATAAACCACCAGAATTTATATGTTCTTCTACTATTATAATCTTTTCATAACTTTTAAATACCATGTTTAAAAGATTTTTATCAATCTCTTTAATTTTTGATAATGGTAAAATATCAGGTTTTATAATTGTATTTTTAAAATTTTCCATTGCCTCAAACACATTACTGGTTATGATGCCAGTTGATATTATTAGAATTCTTTTCTGTGAAAAATTTTTGAATTTATATATACCTTTCGATGTCTTTTTTAAAAATTTGTATTGATCTATATTCCAATTCTCTTTTTTAGCTATTCTTATATAAGATGGTCTTTTTTTTTTAATAGCTATCTTTAAACAATTATATAAATCTTTATTGTCTATAGGTGCATAGATATCTAAATTAGGTAAGTTTCTTAGTATTCCAATATCCTCTATAGAATGATGAGTTGCGCCCAACGGGGCATAGGAAATCCCAGATCCAGTACCAATAATAATCACAGGTAATTTAGGATAACAAATATCTATTTTTATTTGTTCGATAGTTTTTAGAGTATTAAAAGTTGCAATAGTATATGTAATAGGTAAAAAACCTTTTTTTGCCAAACCTGCAGCAAATGTAGTCATGTTTGCCTCTGCTATTCCACAATTAATAAAATTTTTAGGGTATTTTTTTTTGAATTCGTCAAAAAGTTTATTACCTATATCGCCTGATAGTAAAATTAATTTAGAATTTTTTTTTTTTAATTTTAAAATTGATTTTGCAAAAAAATTTCTCATTTTTTAAATATTTCTTTTTTTGACGTAATTATTTCGTTATATTCTGGAGATCTATAATGCCAATTATTATCGTCCTCCATAAATGAAACCCCCTTGCCTTTGATAGTGTTTGCAATTATTACTTTGGGTTTTTGTGATTTCTTGTTTTTAATAATTTTTTTAAATGTATTTAAAATTTCTTTGATTGAATTTCCATTAATTTCGTATGTATCCCATCCAAAAGATTTCCATTTGTCTAAAAGTGGCTCTAAGTTAAGAATATCATTTGTTCTACCAGTCCCTTGCCATTTATTATAATCGACTATTGCCATAATGTTACTAAGTTTATTAGATGAAGCAAACAACGCAGCTTCCCAGATTGTACCTTCGTTACACTCACCATCCCCTAAGATAACGTAAATAATTCCCTCTCTTTTTTTAATCTTGTTAGCAAATGCAAGTCCACTTGCAAAACTCAAGCCGTGTCCTAAAGATCCTGTAGCGCAAGCAACGGAGGGTATTGACGGATTTGGATGCTCCTCAAGAATAGATCCTGCTTTTGAGTAATTAGAAAGTGCTTTCTTTGAAATTAATTTCTTATCTTTTAGAATTACATAAAGCGATAATGCAGCATGCCCCTTACTTAGAATGAAATCATCTTTTTTTTTTTTAAATCTGTAAAAAATAACAGTCATAATATCGATACATGAAAGACATGATGCTAGGTGAGCTGTTTTACTAAGATAATTTTGCTTAATAATCTCAAATCTTAAATATTTTGCTCTAGTTTCTAGTGCTTTAATTTGTTTCATTTTATAAGAAATTGTAATAAATAAACGTTTTTTAATATTTAACATATCATAGATTAAGTTAAAATTACAGATTTTATGGATCCCAAAATAAAAACAATAGATCAATTTTTTAAAATAAAAAAAAAACTTACTAATAAAAAAATTGTTCTATGTCATGGAGCATTTGATCTAATTCACTATGGTCATATTGAACATTTAAAAAAAGCTAAAAGTTTTGGTGATATATTAGTTGTTTCATTAACTTCGGACAAATTTGTAAAAAAACTTATTAAATCACCAATGTTTGATATTAATTCAAGGGCAAGTGTGCTCAAAAATTTCAAAATTGTCGATTATGTGATTTTAAATAATAATGCTTCTGCAATTGAAGTTCTTGAAAAAATCAAACCTGATTTTTATTGCAAGGGTGAAGAATATAAAAAATCAGATAATGTTGGTAATTTAAAAAAAGAATTAACTTGCGCAAAAAAAAATAAAATTCAAGTCAAATTTATTGGTGAGAAGTTATCTAGTTCTTCGATCATTGCTGGAAATAAGTTTAATATTATTGAAAATCAAAAGAAAATAGAAAATCGAATTACAAATAACAATTTACAAATATCAGATTTTAAAAATGCGATAGAAAAAATAAAAAAACTTAAGATTTTAATAATTGGCGATATTATTATAGACCTTTATACTTATATAAAACCCAAAGGAATATCCTACAAATCAGGTTTAATATCACATGTAATAAATGAGAAAAAATTTATGTGTGGTGGTGCACTTGCAACATATGAGTACCTAAAACAATATTCTGAAAATATAGATTTTTTATCAATCGGTAATAAAAATTATCTTTTGAAAAAGAAAATAAATTTAAAAAAAAACAAAAAAATTTTTTTATTTGGAGACAATGATACTAAAAATGTTATTAAAGAAAAATTTTTATTAAAAGATGATAACAATCCTTATAAAAAAATATTTGCAAGTAATAATTATGAGAGTATTAAGGTAAGTGATAAAATTAGAAATCAACTTTATAATAGAACCAATAAAATTCTCTCAAATTATGATATTGTTTTAGTACAGGATTTTGGTCACGGTACAATCGATTTAAAACTTGCTAAATTAATTCAAAAAAAATCAAAATTTTTATCACTAAACTGCCAGACAAATAGTTTAAATTACGGCGACAATATAATTGGTAAAAAGTTTACTAAGACAGATTTATTAAGCTTGGATGCTATGGAACTTAAATATTTTTTGCAATCTAACATTAATGATAGGAAAAACGATTTAAGAAAAATTGCTTTTAAGATGAAAACAAAATCATGTTTTTTGACTGGTGGCAAAGATAAAGCAATTTTATTTAAGAAAAATAAATTTTATGAATGTGAAAGTATTAATACAAACGCAAAAGATCCAATTGGTGCCGGCGATATTTTTCATTCAACAGTTACAATTTTTTACAAAGTGATTAAGAATGAATTTTTTAAAATTTTAATAGGTCAAGTAGCAGGCGGTATAGCAGCTGACATTATTGGAAATTCAGATTATCCAAAAATTCAACAAATAAGTAAAAATCTTGATTATTTAATTAAAAATTGACCCTCAAGACAAATTTAAATAATTAAAACAGTTGTTCTTTATACTTTTCTAAAAAGAGATCACAGAATGATGCATTTGAATAAACAGAGTATTTTACAGGGGAATTTTTAAGAATATCTCTAATCTTGACCTGAAACTTTGTTTCTTTACTAAAAATTACTCTCTTTGAATTAATTAACTCATGTAAATTTTTGACTGAAACTAAAATATCCTCATTAGTATTGTCTATAATTTCTATATTTTTTTTTTTCATAATTTACTTGTAATCTCTCATTATAAATATTTAATTCTATCATCTCTTTAAAAGTAAGAAGTTTTTTTGTATTTTTAAATCTAAATAATTTTGGGATTGAGATACCATTTTTATTTATTGAGTGCGCATGAGACAATGGTATCATATTAGTTAATAAAATTGGTCTATTAAAATAGCAAGCTAAGTAATGTAGCCCAGATTGAGTTCCTATATAAAAATAACAATTTGCACACAAATAAAGATCAACAATATTTTTTTCATTTTTTGATAGTTTTATTGAGGTAATATCAATTAAATTTTCATGATTAAACTTATACTCTATAGATCCATATTCACCCAAAAATACAACTGTATAATTAGCTTTTAATAGCCAATTAATTGTTTCATTAAAAGTTTCGATTTTTGCATTTCGAATGTCTTCTTTATCATATTTTTTTAAAAATGAATTCCTTACATGAATACATACAAAATTTTTTTTTACTTGAATTTTTTTTCTTTGGAGGATTTCTTTTGCCAATTCAGAGTGCTCAAAATTAATTTTCTTTTTTGGTATCTTTTCAAAATATTTATAAATTATTGAATTTTCTTTAGTGGAATAATGATGAACATCTAAGCATAATGTTTTATATTTTTTAAGATAAAAAAGTAAAGTACATAAAATATAGTTTTCAACCTTTATAATGTTTTTATAATTTTGATAATTATATAAAAAAAATCTATTACCTATAAACTTATGATTGGATAAAATTAATATTTTAAAATCTTTAAAGTCATTTAAATAGTTCATTAATTCTAAATCCATGATTTGATGCCCAATTGCTTCTAAAGAAGAATTTAACATTCTAATTTTAAATATTTTAAAGAATGGAAAAACAAAAAGAAAATTAAAAAAATTTAATATTTTAAGAAGTTTTTTTAAATATTTATTAAGTGAAACTCTGTCGCCAAAAGGTTCAAATCTGGCAAAAAAATTATATTTTAGTTTCATTATAATCTTTTTTGATTATTAAGGTTATTTCTTCTCTATTTTGTTAAAAAAACTGTTAAAAACCTTAACAATATATTCAAGCTCTCTTGTAGTTAATTCAGGATAAATTGGTAGACTAAGTATCTTCTTTGATAATAATTCAGTGTTATAAAGTTTTACTTTTGAGTAATTTCTTAAAAAAACCTTTTGTTGATGAAAATTAATTGGGTAATGTATTCTTGTTTGAATTCCCCTTTTATTTAAAAATTTAATTAGTTTTTCTCTAGTTTTATTTTCTACTAATAAAATATAATTATGGAACACAGATTTTTTATGCTTTTTAATTATTGGTTTGATTATTTTGTTTGTTAAATTTTTGTTATAATAATTTGCAATTTTATCAATCTTACCTTGCCACTTACCGTAATCTTTGAGCATTAACGATGCATAAGATGCTTGTATTGTATCCAATCTAGAATTTAACCCAAAATCATCTATCAGTTCTCTACTTGTGTGGCCATGATTTCTTAATTTGGTCAATCTTTTATAATATTTTTTATTGTTTAGAATTATAAAACCGCCATCGCCCAAAACATGTAAATTTTTTGCTGGATGCAGACTAAAACATCCAAATTCTCCAAAATTTCCTACATGTTTATTTTTATATTTTGCACCAATTGCTTGCGCACAATCTTCGATAATCACTAAATTTCTTGATTTAGCTATTTCCACAATTTGATCTAATTCACAAGGGTTTCCAGTCAGATGAACCGGAATAATTGCTTTTGTTTTTTTTGAAATTTTGTTTTTTAAATCGGTAACATCCATATTTAAATCTTTTCCAATATCAACAAAGACAGGTTTTGCTCCTACATTTATAATTGCATTTATAGTGGCGACATACGAATTAGAAACTGTAATTACTTCATCACCCGTATTAATACCAATGCATTTTAAAGACAGAAATAAAGCATCATATCCAGAATTAACACCTATACAAAAACGTGATTTAGTAAATTTTTTAATTTCATTCTCAAATTTGTTTAATTTATTTCCTAAAATATAATCACCATTAGAAATTATTTTTTTTATGTCTTTAAAAAAAACTTTTTCATATCTTTTTAATCTTTTGGGTAAATTGATAAAATCTACTTTCATAAACTAGTTATAAAATTCTCTAATTTTAGATATCATATAATCTAAATCTTTTTTTTTTATAAATTCGTGCACAGGAAGGGACAATATTTCAGATGCGATTTTTTCTGCATTTGGAAAACTCCCTTTTTTATAATTTAATTTATCAGAAGCTTTGTGCAAATGAATAGGTTTTGAATAATGAATTTTAGAATCTATACCGTTTTTTTTTAAAAAATTGTGAAGTCTATTTCTTTTTTTCGTTCTAATCTGATAAAGGTGAAAAACTTCTTTGATATTTTTCTCCCTTGGAGTGATAGTTATTTCATTAATGCTCTTAAGTTTTAAATCTAAATATTTAGAGTTTTTTATTCTACTTGATGTAATATCTGTTAGTTTATTTTTTAAAATATGATTTCCGACTATTGCTTGAACACTATCAAGTCTTGAATTATAAGCAAATATTCTACAATCTTCCCTTGATTTTAAACCATGATTTCTCATAAGTCTCAATTTTTTATTATATATCTTTTTATTAAATGAAATAACGCCACCGTCACCCCAAACATTTAAATTTTTCAATGGATGCATGCTATAACATGCAAAATCACCATAAAAAGAAGGACTATTATTATCCAATTTTGAATCTATGGCATGACATGCATCTTGAATAATTTTTATATTATACTTTTTGGCAATTTTTTTTATTTCTTTCATATTGCACATTCTGCCAGTCCAATGAACCGGTACAATAGCCTTTGTTTTTTTTGTAATTTTGTTTTCAATTAATTTTTCATTGATATTGCAGTCATCTTTTACATCTACAAAAACTGGTTTAGCCCCCGTAGTTGCTATAGCACCAACTGTAGCAATGTAAGTTAGGGGTGTAGTGATTACCTCATCACCTTCTTTTACTCCTATCGTTTTCAATGCTAAAAATATAGCATCTGTCCCGCTTCCTACTCCAACAGAAAATTTAGACTCTACTCTTTTTGAAAAAAGTTTTTCAAATTGTTCTACAGGTTTACCTAATGTGAAATCACTTCTGATTAAAAGTTTTTTTATTTCGGAAAATATTTTACCTGACTTTTTAAATTGATCTTTTAAATAATTGTGCTTAATTTTAAATTGATTGTCATGTTTGTATTGTGAAATCAAATAATTTTTCATAATTTAAATATGTTATTGTTTATTATTATTTTGTTCTTTTAAAAAATGAATTATCGTCTCATTAACAGATTTTGTTTTATAATATTTTGAAAGCTTTTTACTAGAAATAGTATAAGAGTGGTTCTTCTTTTTTTCCTTTATAATTTTAGATTTTGAATTTAGATAATTTTTCATAAATATTAACAACTTTTCAGAAGTCGTTACGCTAGAACATGAAACATTAAAATGGTCATCTATAAATATTCTTTTATTAATAAAATTATCAATTATTCCATATATATCATCCACATATATGAAATTATTAAATTTAGAATTTAAGAATTTTATTTTTTGATTATTCATCATCTTTTTATATACTTTAGAAATCCAACCATGAGTTCCTTTTCCTAAAACAGCTGGCAATCTTAAGGATATTGTTTTGCACGATGCTGACAAAATTTGTTCTGCTAAGTACTTTGTTTGTCCATAAAAAATTGGATTTAAAATATTATTTTTTTCAGTTAAAATTTTAGAGTTTATCTCTCCATAAACTTCTCTAGTAGATGCATAAATAATCATTTTTGGTTTACAATAATTTGAGGTTTTGCTTAAATTATAAGCCATAAAAATGTTACCCTGTACATAATCATTAAATGAATTTTCCTTTCTTAATGCTGCTCCAGCAATGTGAATTATTATGTCTATGTTTTTTATCTTATTAAATGGTAAGTAGGTTAGATCATGTTTAAACCATCTAAACCTTTTATGATTGATTTTTGGGTCACTTCTGCTTATGCCAATCAATTTGTGTTTTCTATTCTCTAAAAATTTTAGAATTAGATATTTTCCTATATAGCTGGTACATCCAGTAAACAAAATATTCATTTCAAAATGCTAAAACGGTTTGTTTTCTTAAAAAAGGTCCTTTTTTATTTTCGTGATAAATTGCATATGATGAAGTGATTCTTATAGTATGAAAGAGATTTGTTGGTATTCTATAAATAATTTTATCATTTTTATTTAATGAAATTTTAGACATAATTTTTTTTTTTTTATTAAATAATATTACATCTAAAGATCCATATAACATGTGTATAGTTTCCCCGTTTGATAAATGTTTATGAACTGGACATTTATAATTTCGTCTTTGTAGTATTATCATATCATGATGTTTGCTTTTTGGAGAAGAATGTAAATTAAGACGTAAATCAGTTTTGTGCTCTTTAGATATTTTTTTCATCGTCTCTATTAGCTCTTTATTTATAAAAGATGAGTTTATTTCATCGTTACAAAAAAATGATAATGATCTTGCTTTTTCATCACGATAAAAATTTTTTTTTCTTAGATAATCAAAGAGGCTTTTTTTATTACTTTTCATATTTTAATTTATTCCAGTTCAGAGATACATATTTATATGTCTTTAGAAATTTATCTATAATTTTATCTAAATCATTTTTTTTAATATTCATTGCAGGTGCAAAACATGTCCTATGCCACTGAGCATTTAATATTAAATTATGAACTTTGAGCGCATGGTCTTTTAATCTCTTTGAAAAAATGTTATTATTTTCTGTATGATATTCTAAACTATTTCTCATGCCTCTTCCTCTGATGTTTGAGAAAAATTCACTCTTCTTTAATTCACTATTTAATGTCTCTCTTAAATATTCTCCATTTTTGCAAACATTAGATAAAAATTTTTTGTTATTAACTATTTGCTGAGAAGCAATTGCCGCTACAACACCTAGAGAATGACCTTGGTAAGTACTTGATGGCAAAAGTATTGCACCAAATTTATTTTTAATTTCATGTAAATATTTTTTTTTTGTTATTATTATAGACAATGGAACGTAACCAGATGTCAATGTTTTGCCAAATGTTACAAAATCAGGAGTAATATTATCCCAATCTATTGAAAAATTTTTACCTGTTGTTCCTGCTCCACACCAAATCTCATCACAAATAATGTGAATATTATATTTATCACACAAATTTTTAATTTTTTTCCAGTAATTTTTTGTCGGTGGAACGTCACCTACTAAGCCTCCCATAATTGTTTCAGCTACAAAGGCACATATATTTTCAGGCCCTATTCTTAGTATTTTTTTTTTTAAATCATCTACACATCTTTCGGTGTATTCATTCAAACTTTCATATTTTTTTTTATGTCTGTAAATATTATGTTCTAAAACTTTGGTTCGATATTTTGGCGAAAAATTTTTAAAGAAGTGCAAATTTTTCTTATCTCCAATTGTAACGGTATCTGAGGTTGATCCATGAAAAGATTGATATCTGGAGATAAACCATTTTTTCTCATAATTACCTTTGGCTTGGTGATATTGATAACTAAGTTTCATTGCCCCTTCATTTGCCTCAGCGCCAGACTGTCCCGAGTAATAAATCTCATCTAGTTTATTTCTCTTATTTTTTAAAATTAGATTTCTTAGTTTATCTCTATTCTCGTCTTTTAAAGATTTGTAATCAATATGTGCAATTTTTTTTAGTTGTTTTATAATTTTATTTTGAATAAATTTTTCTCCCCATCCAAGAGAAATTGAACCCGTCATACCTCCAGTGGAGTCTAAATATTTCTTTTTATCTTTAGTATGTAAGTAAACACCTTTGCCAAAAATTATAGGAGATTTAATTGGATATTCTATTAAAACAGATGAAAATTTTTTCATTAAAAAAGATTATTAATATAATATTACTTAATAACTATATCATCAAATTTTAAATTTTTTTCAGTGCATAAATAAAGCCAATTGAGCTATTAGTACTGGTCAGCTGCACGCATTACTGCGCTTCCACATCCAGCCTATCAACGTGGTGGTCTACC
>MDTD01030070.1_pt1 | contig 23975 bp, 9 predicted proteins | sample 811221 | NCBI WGS metagenome assembly MDTD01 (sample SAMN05326646, study PRJNA326480) | marine metagenome | isolation source: seawater | place: Pacific Ocean: South West | collected 2011 | reverse complement strand
ACTACCTGTTGATAAAATATCAGATCCACCATTACCAAAGCCCATCCAATAAATTCCTGAGTCATTCAACGTATGATAACTTAAAGCTGAAGCTATCACAAAAGCCATATTACCAAAATGGATTGCGTTTTTTTGATCTACTAATACCTCTCCGGTATTTTTATCTTTAATTAAAACGTGTCCTTCCATTTTAACTTGACCTGTTTCATCTGGCTTTTGTACGTTATTTTCTGACATAATTCTTTCCTATATTACATTATAATGATATTTATTGTCAACATAAAGTTGGGTTATAATATATTTATAATTCTCCTTATATTCCTTATATTACAGTCGCATTCTGTCGTGCTAATAACACCCAACCAGTAGTCTGATAAAGTAGTGTTACTGTGTCTTCGACATTATTGAATACTATACTTGTTCCATTTACAAAGTTAGTTGGAGTAACAGTACCGTCACCGCCGTTCACTTTCATTGAAATTATTTTAATCTGTCCTTCTGTTCCATCTGCTAGTGTATAAGCATCTGTACCAGTTGTTGTTAATAATGAGACCGTTTGTGTTAAACTTATTGCACCCGGTCCACTGATGTTCTGTACACCGTGAACAGTTTTGTCACCTTTTACTGTTCCTGCTTCTACCGTACCTGTAAACTTTGCTGTGTCGTTTGATTCAGGTGCGTAAATTGAATATCTGTTTGTGGCTGTTCCTGAATCATTTGATGTGTGAGCAATAATCGCCGCTAAATTTGTTACACTTGATGTTGAATCATCGAGACTAGCTAGTGCTGTTGCACCCGCTAAATTTGTCACAGTTAAGTTTCTAGAACCGCTAACCTCTGCACCGATATGTCTACTAGTCATACCCGAAACAGTTTTTGCTGAACCACCTGTGTTTTGTAATGAAGCCCAATCATAAGTTCCACCTAACATTCTAAAAATGTTTGTTGGGTTGTCTGCACCAAAAGTGAAACCATTTAAATCAAATACTGTATCAGTTAGTACACCTTGTTTTCTGTAGTTTGAATCAACGTTAGCACCAAATGTAATTTTATTACCGTGACCTTGATTGTAATGTCTTTGTGTGTTGTCAACACCTGTCGTTGTAAAGTAACTTATAGATTTTTGAATTCTTGCTTGAGTTGTTGCGTCCCAATGTCCTGGTGTTGTACCTACATCAAGTTTTCCACTTGGTTTTAATTTAAGATCACCTGTTGCTGTAATAGTAAAATCTTTTGCTTTGTATTCTGCATTAACCGGACCGTATGCTTCTGCATCACTTAAACCAGCACTATATCTTCTCAAGTTATCATAAGCTCTATTTTCGTGTATAATTGTTCCTCTGGCATCACCGGCAAAAATTGTTTGTCTAGTATCACCTGTTGCACCTGCCGTAGTATCATTTACTTTGAACTGCCATTGGAAACCATTTGCTTTTGCTTTGATATAAGAATCGTGTACTGAATGATTATCATCAAACAAACTGATATTGAATCCTGGTTCACCTGTTTTATTATAATGATAAGAACTTAGGTTAGCACCAACATTAGTTACATTGGTATTGTTTGAATTAGTTTTAAGTGTCAAACCGCTTAATAGATCACCTTCAACAATTAAGTCACTCATATTAACCGAGGTATTAATATTTGTTGTAGTGTTCAAATAAGCTGAAGCTATAACATCACCGACAGCCGTTGCAGAGTTTGCCACAATACTTGCATTAGCATTCAAGTCTAAAAGAACATTTTTATTTGCATAAGTTGAAACTTTAATGTTATCTGTTGAACTTGTTATTGTATTTGACTTAAAGTCTCCATCGAAATTATTGTTTAAGTCTGTGCTGTTAACCCAAGCAGTACCATTGTACTTTAAAACTTGTCCATTTGTTGCACCTGATATAGTTGTATCAGTTAAGCCTGTTAACGTAGCCGCCGCTTGATCTGTTATTACCCAATTGGTACCAGACCATTTTAAAATTTTGTTTGTTGCAATACCTGTTGTATCAACATCAGATAATGCATTGATACTTGATGCCGCTATTCTAATGTCAGCTCTTGCATCTGCTCTAGCATTTGTGAAATATAAATTTGTATTTTCTGTTAAGTCATTAGTTGTCTTAGTACCAAATCTTGTATCAAATCTTGCGTCAGTATAATAAAGGTTCGTGCCTTCTGATAAATCTGTTGTAGATTTTGTACCAAGTCTTGTATCGAATCTTGCATCTGTATAATACAAATTACTTGAACCTTCTGGCAATTTGTCTGTGCTACTAAAGTCGCCAAACTTGATAGTTTGTGATGCGTGATCATAAAACATATGATACTTGTCATCTGAAGCTGTTGGAGCCGTGACATCTGATAAGTCACCTAATTTTGCTGTACTAGTTAAGTATGCACCTACTCTAGCATTTGTAAAATATAATCTTGTACCTTCTGCTAAATCACTTGTAGTAAAATTGCTTAACTGATTGGCTTTGATTGAATGTCCTAATTCTAAAAAGTTCAAGTCAACTTCTTCGTGTGTTAGTGGTCTATTAACAATGTCAATAGTCGCATCTACATTAGCCTTCAAATTAACAACTGAAGAGCTTGAAGTTGATCGTAATGTAATATTTCCTAGTGCCATAACAATATTTATTCCTCATTAAAGTACCCAGTTTTATCACCCGATGGAGTAACATATCCTGGTTGTACGTATGTTGTATTATGTAATCTGAAGTTACTTATACCACCATTTCTGATGAATACAGCTTGTTCTGTAGGATCTAATTGTGATAAATCCCATTCTAACGTATCACTAGCACTCCACCCAACTGTATCCCAACCAGCTTCGATTGATTTGAATATCAATTGTGTGCCAGCTGGATCAAAAGCAGACCATCTAGCTGATGATTCAGCATTTGGTATATCGTGCTGTGAACTTGCAGAATGAATAACTTCTGTTGTATTATGATTTGTAATTGGTGTACCTAAAACACCTCTACGTATTTTCTTCAAGGTATTACCACTCACTTCACTGAATTCTATTAGCTCGTCACCTATCCAAATATAACCAGGATTTTCATCACTGATTGCTCCTGTTATAATTGTAGGTATTGTACCTATAGCAGGTGTTGTTGGATTTCCACTTGAGTCGTAATTTGTATCTGGGTCTGGTACACTAACACTATCAAATAAAACATCAGCATTAGCAACTGTAATTTGATTTACAGTTAAATCTATATTAGATGTTAAACTTGTTTCACAAACTTTAGGTAATCTTTTGAAAGTTGCTTTGTTGTCACTACCATAGAATATTCTAAATGCATATTGATCACCAAAGCCCATAGTTTCTGTTGTATCACCATCACCATCTAAATCTTTTTTGTCTGCCGCTGTTTCTTGATAATTGATTACTGTAATTTTTAAAGTTTCTTTCATCTTCATCAAGAAGCTTTCTTCTGGTCTGTCTTCTTGCATTGGTCTTAAGAAACCACCACCATCAAATTTTGTAACAACTAAATTCCATTTGCCAGCCGCATAATCAGTTGCAAAGTTAGCCGTACTTGTATGATCGGAAGCCGCAAAATAAACATATTCGTCAATTAAATCCCATCTAGAAAATTGTAATCCACTTTCACCTGAAAGATTTTTATGTTGTACGTTACATCTGTAAAGTTTACCTTGATACTGAACAACATCCTTAACTTTATATTCGCTTATAGAACTCCAAACTGGGAAGTGAGTTATATCATCAAACTTAACAAAATTATTTGTTGTAATTTTATCGTCACCATCTATAGATATTTTTGATGAGTAATCTCTGCTTGGTTGCCAATATAATGATGTTTGGAATAGTGTATTAAAGAAATCCTGTACAGCATCTTCGTCCCATTTCAATGATGTATCAAAATCTGAAATGTCAAAACCTAAACTTTCTATAGCTTCATCATCTGCATAACTTGAAAGATTGAAATCTGTAGCAGTAGCAAAACCATCTGTTATGAGTGAGTTAAAGTCAATATCTTTAAACGGAGATAGTTTAACTCTTAATTTTCTCATAAACTCAGATACTTGGTCTGGAGAGTCTACATCAAGTGCCGCTAATTCATTTGCAAAGTGATATTTTGCAATTCTTTCAATAGCACTATTAGTTGAACCAAAAGTTAAATCACCAGCACCGCCATCTTTCTGAATGTCTGCACTTGTTTTCTTTTTCTTTAACTCAACTAACTGAGCTCTATCATCACTAAACACCTGTACTACTTTTGAAGTATACGTACCGGTAGTTTCATCGAAACTTGTAAATGTATTTCCATCTGGATGATTTTCAGTAACTAATTCAATCTGTTTAGTAATTCTATCAAACACTAAAGTTTCTTTACTTGTTCTTGCTTCAAGAATATTAACATTTGCATTTTCTAGAGGTGTTTGTTTTTTACTAGTGTAATTGATTAATTTAGAGTGATAAGGTTTAGCTTCATTAATATAATCCTTAACATAATCAAATGTATCAGGCGAATATGAAACTGACTGTTGTAAAGATAAATCTTTTTGTATTGCATCAAAGTATGTTGTCTTTATAATCCAATCAATGTTATCTTGTTCTTCAAAAATAAAGTTTACTGCCGCAAACAATAATTTGTTTAAGAAAGACTTTTGTGAACCTAAGAATAGATATGTGTATAATACATCCATCCATTGTCTTACACCAGCTGAAATATCATCAGTTGTTGTCCAGAATTTTTTACTTAATTGTGCAGTTGAAGTATTACTACTAATTCGTATAAGTTCAGGGTTATCAGCTTTACCTGTAAATGTTCTTACAGTATTATTTGTTGTTGTGGTAGTAGTTGTTGTTGTACCTGAATATGAAGAATATGTACCTGTTGCTGTTGTGGCAGTTGATGTTGCATCATTTAAATTTGCTGTTGCAACAGGAGCCTGTCCATTTAATATTACATCTCTATCACCGTATACGTAAATTGCTGATTTACTATTGTAATCAAAATTTACTTTGATTACTTCGTAATCTGATAAAGTTGATAAATCTATATTTGCTTTAAAATCAAATGTTCTGTTTACAATTATACTATCGTCATATCCACTTACAAAATAGTTTGTTTTGTCATATAATGTCTTATCAGTTAATGTATTTTCCCATTCCGGAAAATCTACATCAAGGTTAGTTGATTTTAATATATTGTTTAAAGTATATGCAAATATTCTTCTTGCTTCTTTGAGATCTTTGAACCAAGTTTGTCTCGGTCTTACATTATTACCATACTGTGAATACTTACTTAATATTGTTGTATCTGGAACAGCTTTTCCTGTTGCATCTTTACCAGATATTGAATCAGTAAATTTATTCCAAATTTTCTTATCAACAACTGTATCTGGATCATCTTCTTTAATCATAATCCATTGTTTGTGTACTGGAATGTCTCTATCAATTTTTTTATAATTCAATCTGAATATTGAATCATTAGTAATATGTTTCGTAGCATTTGAAATAGCTAACGATGAAGTTGATATTGGTGCGTACCAATTAACGCCATATGATGTAGGATTTTTAATCAATCTACTTATTTGTGTAGTTGATAAAGATCTGTATTTAGAATCAGCAACAGTTGTTTTATTTCTTACCCAGAAATAATATTTTGTTGATACAAAACCTTCTTTACTTGTTTTAGTAATTGTACAATAGTTTGTAGTATTAGCTACTACACCATCTCCTGTGTATGATGCAGGTAATTCTGTACTTTCTGTCCATTCGTAAATGTCAACTGTTGATCCTGGGAATAATTTACCCCAGTTATTTTGACGATATTCATCACTAAAGTTTTCATACTCAATATATCTAAGAGTTGAAGTATCCCACCAAGTTAATCCGATATGATCTGCGTCCCAAGGAGAATTTATACTTACTCTGTTTGCACTTGAATGATTAGTATATACAGCTGGATCTGATTGTGTAACATAATTAACTTCTCTTTGAGCATTTCCAGGTATTAAATTTTTTACTGGATCTATAACTTCAAATGGAACTTCGCTAGTATAGTCATTAGTATCAATCAATGTTAACTTAGATTGAGAAAATAGTTTAGTATCTACTTGTGAATTCTTTTTATTAGTTCTTACTGAACTATCAAATATTGATTGTCTAATACTTGCATTTGGATTAGAATAATCAACGTCTGAATGTATAATCCAGAATGTAGAACCAATTTTAACAGCACCTATGTCATCACCTACAGATGTTATAACTGCATCTGTAATACTAAACAATGCTGAATGCCTATCAGCTGGATTTAGATAGCTTGAGCCATTTGGATTATTTGGATCATCTGCGTGAGGTGTAACAGTTACAGTTGGTGTAGCTTGATAATTATCACCGCCTGCATTTAAAGTTAAACCGTTGACTGCCGCAAGATTACCACGTGCATTTGTTAAGAAAGTTCCTAGTCCACCACTAGTTGAACCTGTAAGATTATAGTTATTATTTTTATTCAAGTCAAATGCTGTACCATTTAAATCTTTTAATGTTACAGTTGTTGATCCTGTCACACCAGAAACTACTGTTCCTGACGCACCAGTTGTAGCTTGAGTAATAGTTTCTCCTGTTACTACAGTTATTGCAGAATTTGTATTCAACACTAAATCAATTTTAGCTGTTGCTGTCGCACCTGCACCTGTGTCATCACCATTTCGTGGTGTTATTGTGACTGTAGGTGCTAATAGATATCCTGAGCCAACGTTGTTCACTGTCAAACTTGTTACAGGACCTTTTGATGATACTCCTTTATTAAACGAGTGATCATCATAACGTGCTCTGATTGTTGCATTTGAAGTCATTGTCATTGTGTACCAATAACTATCTCCGCCATTATCTAACCAAATTTTATCTCCGTCAACGAATGTTATGTCCGATGAAATATTTGAAACAAAGTCTTTGACTGTTGCTTTTAAGTCTGCACCGATGTTTGAAGTATCGATACCATTATTTCTAGTAGCAAGTCTAACATCTTTATATACAAAAAGAGGATGTTTATTTGTGCCATCAAAGAATGTATCTGAATGTGCTGTTACTATTGTTGGTGCCGCAACTCCATTCTCTGGTAAATCAAAAACATTGTAAATTGCTTTTTTATAATTAACGGCAATTTTTGCAGTACCAGTTGTTGAACCTGTAGTTGCAAATCTAATTCTCAATGTAGTGTTTGCTCTGTCAGTAATATTAGAACCAAATGCTGTTACTACTGCATTTGTAGACAAAGCTTGATTTGAAATTAAACTTGCTGGGTTAGATGTTGTACCAATATCAAATTGTGGATTAGATCCATCAAAGGTACTATTAATTACAATTTGTACATTAGCTATTGAGTCCGGTTTAATCAACTGATCTGTAAAGTCAACAAATTTATTATCACTATCTGTTACAGTATCTTTAACCGTGACACTTATTGTTGGGTTTGCAGAAAATTCTTTTCTATAACCAAAGCTACCATTTTCTATATAAGCTTTATCGATAACTCCACTTGTTGCACTAACAACACCTGTAGCCGGACTTGATCCTTCAACAGATATAGATGGTGCTACATAATTTGCTCCACCATTATTAATTGTTAAATTTAATATTGCACCAAATGTACTATCTCCGTGTGCCGCACTTGATCTTGCTGTAACAGTATGAGAACCAGTTGTACTTGCACCTGATGATCCACCTGATATTTGATTTGTTGTATCAAAGTTATTCACAACATCATATACGTGTAGGATTGTGCTTGTTCCGTCCGTGTATACATTTATTACTTTACCAGTTGCACCTGTATTTGCCTGTGTTATAGTTTCACCGAATGTAAATGGTGTACTTGCACTTGCTAGTGTAGTATTAATTTGGAATGTTGGATTGTTACCTTTAAATCTTATAACAGCACCTACACCAGACGAAAGAGAGCCACCTGTTTTAATTGCTACATTTCCTGGTTCACCAAAGAAACCTCCACCTGGATTAATTAATGTAATTGCTGTAATACCACCACTACCATCAATTGATGCAACTTGACCTGTTGCAGATGTTCCACCATTACCGTCAGCTTCGATAGTATCACCTACAGAGTATCCAGAGCCAGCAGTTGTTACAACCATTGCCGATACTCCATCAGCAACATTGGCTACTGATATATTAGCATTTGTACCAGCAAAGTCAGAGAAGTTAATTGTTTTTTCAACTACTTGATCAGTTAATGATAATTGGAAAGTTTTTGTTCCGTATGTAGTTGTTGTAATTGTACTTGCATTTGCACTTTTGTTATCTGGTAAGACAGCTTCAATCGTACTATTGGCAGTTGTTATCAACTTACCAGCAGTTTCATTCATAGCCACAGTCATTGGATTGTTAGTAATAACGTTTTCAATTCCGTGTCCTGTATCTGTTAATCTATATACATTCCAGTCACCGTTGTTATCTTTTGCTACCCAACTAGTTGACCCTAATGCAACTTCAACGTTACTTGCAACTGTGTCACCATATTGTGATTTAAGATTTGCTTTTGTTAATGCTTGGAAGTTTGTATCATTGATGTGTACGTATCCAGCAGTTGGTAAATCAAATGATTCATTTCTAGTAGGCCAAATCTCAGTTGATAATTTTGATCCAGTTGGCTTCTTAGTCCAATTTGTACTGTCATCAGCATCGATTGTTATAATATCATCTGTATCAACATCAGTTGTAACTATATTGTCTATTCTTGGTAAGAACTTGACTACTTGTGGATTAGTTCTAATCTTAGTTGGATCAAGTCTAAATTCCATAGACTGATTAATTTCAGTACCACCAAACTCTCCAACTTTGAATGCATAGTATTCATATAAATTAATTTCTTGTCTCTCACTAATAACATCAGTTCTTAAAATTTTATCAACAGCATTTCTTGTACCTTTTTGTCTAACAAAACCTTGATAGAATCTAGTTTGACTTTCATCAACTATTTCTAAGTTTTCTAAACTTTCTCTATTTTGGAAGCCAATTGTACGTAAACCTGCTTTGTTCAGTTCTTCATTGTTAGTTGTTTTATCAATATCAAGATAAGTTGTTACGTCACTAGCTGAAGTTTCAAAGTTTGATACAATACCTCTTTGAGTATCAACTAGATATCCATTAGCTTCTAGTTTACCATTCCAGTCTGTTGTTCTCAATAGTGTTTGTTTTAATCTTGGCTGTCTAATAGCTAGTGCAGGATCATAAATTACATCTTTAAAAGTTGTCACGTTATCAAATACTGTCACGTGTTCAATTTCTCTTGCATATAAATTTACAAAATAGATTGGTCTATTTTCGTCTGATGTAATAGATACTGATGTGCCATTACGTATAACAGTTGTGGTATTTGGATCAATTGGTTTACCATTTTTATCTAATATAGAATAAGAACTACCAATAATATCTTCAACACTTGCAACTATACCGTTCAATGGTCTGAATGTGATTCTGTCTGCTGATGGCGATAGAGATATAATACTTTCAGGTGGCCATTCACCTAAACTCCAGAATAAAAATTCTTTAGCAGAATATAACCAATTGTATGTTTCCTGTATTTGATTATTAACAGTATCAAATAGCCAACCCTGTGATTCTAAATATCTACCATAGTTAACTATAAAATCAAAAACATCTTGTACTGATGTAAATTCTTTTCCGTATTCTACATCTACAGTTTCATTTTCTTGAACTGCTCTATAGTACATTACACTTACTCCACCTTCCATTGGCGGCTCTTTAACTGATTGGAATTTAGTTGGATCAAATGAATCTTTACTTACGTGTGCTTCGATAACTTTGTAGTATGCACCTTCATATAAAACATATTCTCCAACTATCAAACTTCTGTTTGGTTGATAATATGGAATATCAAGATATTTTCCACCAACCTGTATTGGTGATTTTGGTCCTGTTTTTAAACTTACTGTTGTTCTAAAATAATTTTTTCCGATATCATAACCGTGTACTGCCCAACCTCTAATAGTTTTTTCAATTATAACAGCTGAATATGTTGCATTTTGAACCGATGGTGAAATATGCAATAAATGATTAATATTTGTATCAGGTATGTATATACTTGTTCTTTTTGAAGTTGGTGAGTAAGCTTCTGCTTGACACTTGTAAGATCCGAAGTCAATAAACGCACCTTGTTTATGTGCTAACTGTGGAGTAATATTTCTTAACACACCACCATACAGTTTTTCAAAATTTTTATTTTGATTAACTAATCTTTCACTTATGTATTGTTGATATCCTGTACCAACAGCAATAGATGTTCCAGTATTTTCTCTGTGTACAAATACATTATTAGTATGACGCTTACCTGTATTTGTGTCAAATTTTTGTAGCTTGTTTATATTACTATTGTCAATGTTTAAAGTATCAAACATCAGTTCAGCAAATTCAGTTGGCTTCATTACAAATAAAGCTGACATTAAAGCGAACGGCATAGCACTACTCATATAGAAAGCTTTTTCTGCCGGAGCAATATCTCCTATTGCCCAGTTAAGATGTCCTTCAACTCTATCTGGATCTTTTACACACAGACCAATTTCTTTTGGACTTTGTAAGTCACCTTGAAAGTTTACAGGTGGATAAGACGAGAAGCCGTCTCTTCTGTATATGTTTGATCTATTTGTGTATGATAAATCTCTAAAGTTTTCTCTTTCTCCAAAACGTATAATACCATTTTCAATATCTGACAATAATGCTTCTCTTTTATCTGGTTGAGTCCAAGAATATGTGCTATCCCACCAAGTTGGTTTGATACTAAAACCTAGCATCTCCCAAGGGTGGCTGTGTGGTCTGTCAGTACCGTAAAATCTTTTATAAATTCCTCTCCAATGTCCAGGAGTAGCTGTATCTTTGATATTTCTAATAGCAGACCAATTCCACGTTCTCCAATCTGTATCACTGACAAGAATTGGATCATTAGTTTGCCAGTCGACATCATTGAACGTCATCCAACGATATACGTGAGATCTAAATATTTGATTATATTCTAAATATGAATAATCTTTTGTATTAAAATAGTTACTAACCACTTTTTCATATGATAATGGTGCTTCGTAATCAGGATCGATAAATTTATTTTCAATATCATTAAAAATTCTTTTTTCAAGTTCTAATAGTGCTCTATCTCTATCATCTGAAAATTTAACATTTAAAGATCCATCGTGTCCTTGAATAAATGTTTGTGGACCTGCATTATATGAATCAACGTCTGTTACTTCAGATGGAATATAACATTGATACAAACCAAGTTTTGATGGTGTAGGTGGAATGAATACAGGTTGTTTTTTATCAAAAAATTCTATTCTAACTTTATCACCCACATCTGGTTTATTAGCACCAACAAAAACAATTCTATTATCTGATGCATTAGTAATTACATAATCTTGATTCATTATCAAAAGTTTATCGTTATTATAAACATACAAAGATTTAGAATCTTTATCTTGTATAGGACTAAATGCGTATGTCATTACTAATCCACCTGCTGATGAATCAGTTAATGCATTTTGATAACTTTGAGTTTGATAATTTTTTGTGCTTGATGACCAAGTTTTATTTGTTGTTGTTATTGTTACATTTGTGACTTGTTTTGTATCACCATACGACAACATCAAACTATAAGCCCAAGGCTCATTTGCTTTTTTATTTTGATTAATTTCAGTTAAAGCTGTGTCAACAAGTTTAGTATCGTTCCAAGTTTTAACATCATTTTTTCTTGCTATATCTAAAATTTTATTCAAAAACTTTAATTTAAATCTTGTATAATCTGTCTCACCGAATCTTATCGATTTAACAATGTCTCTATCATCACTATTAACGTGTGAAGCTAATTTTAAGAAAGGTGCATCGTGTTGTAGTATATTTTCACTTAAAGTTAAATCTTGTTTAGTATCTCTGTAATTATTATTTCCTAAAGATAATCCAGATAAATCTTTTTGATTTGCAATACCACTTGAAAAATGATTTAATAAATCACCATAATCATATGTTGTTACATCTGAGTTTAGTGCATTATTGGTTAAATTTTTTGGTACTTCATAATATGCTCTAAACAAATCTCTTGTATCAAAACTTTCAAACTTAACTAAAATATGATCTGTGCTATTTGCAGGAGTTTTAAGTTTAATAAATTGATTGCTTTGTATTTCAAAATCAATGTCTTTTAATTTTTCAACATTATTAATATACACACGTACACTATCATCGTCAGCAATTATTGATTCAAGTAAAAATAGTTCGTTGCTAACTTCCTGTTCAACATCATATTCTTGTATTAAACATTGATATGATTTTGTTTTAACAGGTAACCATTCGTTATTAAATGTTATTTTAGTACCTTCTGATATATTGCTTATATTATTATCAACTATCTTTATACCTGCTCCCATACCACTGTGATTTGTACAATAGTAATATAATTGATCTGGTGTACCTGCTGTTGGTGAAAACTCAATTTTTCTTCTTGTTACATCAGTATTATCATATTTTGATTTATAATCAGCTTCTGTAACTTCAATATCATTATGAAAATATTTTACACCAGTGTTGTAAGATACACCACTTGCGTGAATACCATTTGATGTTGTACTTAATAAGAATGGATGTATACCACCCGAGTATCCTCTTGATGTAACTGAACTATCATCTAGATCAAAAATATATTTGTTACCTCTGATTAAGATTAAGTTTTGTTTTTCAATATTATCGATGTAATATCTATTACCTTTATTATCACCACCTGCTTTTTGTACAATTACTTTATATTCAATTGTATCTGCTAAAATATTTTTATAATCTATTTTTTTATAATATTTAAAACCAGCCGCACCATTTGTTTCACTATTCAAATAGTTCTTGAATTCGATGGTACTTAAACTAGTATAGTCGGTATACTTTAAAGGAAATCCTAAATGTTCATCATCTGTGCCTGTACCTACAGTATATCCAAAAATTTCATTTCCTGAAAATGTTGAAGAACTGTAAATGCTTGTATTTCCTAATTCATTACCGTCAGTATCATATAAATTAAATTTAGGAGCTTTGTTTATACCAGTTTTTTGTTGGGCTATTTTCCATTCATACCCAGTCCAATAATATTCTTTACCTGCATTTTTTGATCCAAGCCTTACTGTGATTTTATCTTTATCTTTTACTTTTAATTCTGAACCTGAGTAGTATGTTGAATCGTCGAGAGCTCTTAATTTTATTACTCCACCTACAAATTTTACTTCATATACTGATGATGAAGCTTTGAATGTACTAGACTTAACGTCCCAACCAGCATCAGAAACACCGTCACCATCAGAATCATTGTCCCAAGGATCAGCATTAGCGTCCCACGTGACTAATTCTGTTTGTGAATTTGGATTCACAAATAAAACTTTATATCCATCTACTAGTAATATATCATCAACTCTATATGATGATTGATTTTCAATGTCACTAATACTTGCACTTGATTCAAGTACATCAACAGTAGTGATATGCTCTGCACCATAATTGTATAATTCAATATCTTTATTGAACTCAATAATTGGTCTTTGACCTTTTCTTGATTGCGATAATTGGAATGCAGTTTCTTTTAAAAGTGTAGTTGAATCCCAATAGCCATTGTCCCAACCTCTAATAGTATCTGTTATAGAGTCAAATGGGTGGAACTCTGGAACTTCTTCTTGATAAGTTCTATAGTTTGTAATATTATCTTTATGTACCCAACCGTTTGTTCTTGACCAAGGATTTTTATCTTTACATCCTCTATTGATTGTTATGTAATCTGCTGTAGCAACATCAGGGATTGTATCGTAACGTTCACTATCAAAACCTTTTGTAGTATCTACTTGTCCTATTGTATCAGCTCTATCCCAAGGAATAAAAGTTTCCTTTAAGAATAATTCTGTTTCAACATCTGATGTTTCAACTAAAGAAATTCCTTCTTTAGATCCTACACCTTCAACAAAAACTTTTTTGTCTTTATAGGTTGTACCTACTAGCGAGTTATCGCTAAATTGCACTAACATACCAGAGCTGAGTGTCACACCATTGGGAGAAGTATAAGATTTTGAACCAATAATATTGTTAGGATCAACTCTATGATTGACCGTAATTCTGTCTCCAGTTACAACGTTAATTGAACTGGTGGCAAATGACAAAGTTAAACCGGTCGCTACATAATCGCTTGTTGCAACACCATTGACTTCTACTATGTCATTGGGAGCGATTGAATATGTTAATGCAAAGATTTTTGAGTTTGCAACAGACTCAAATGATTCGACCAGACCTGATACTATAATAGCAGGTACGTTCAAATCCAAACTTGGATACCAATAGTAATTTTCATAATTTATAAACTTGTCATAATCTATTGGTGCTGTGAATGTATAATAGTCTTGGCCAAACAATCTGTTTTGTTCTATTGTTTTTCCATTTTCACTATCTATGTAATTTAATATTTCACTATAGAAAACTGAATCAGTTGATATTTTATTATCTGGATCTTTAATAATTCCAGCTGTTTCTAACTGATATGTTCTTCTATTCTTACTATTTTCTTCTTTATAATTGTCTTTAGCAGGACTATAATAAACATTTGATTTCCTACCGATAAATTCAGTTACTCTTGTATCATTAGCTTTACTGAAAGCTTGTTCGACAGTACCGTCGAAAAAGTTTTTTAACTTTTCGTTTTGCAGTATTTCAGGTAAAAAGCTAAGAGCCTTAGCTTTATTATCAGTTGTTGAAACTGATTTGCTTACACTTGCATTAGATGAATTAAATTCTATATCTCCACCACTTGCACTACTACCTGAACTTCCATAAGCCATTAATATCCTCCGCCTCCGCCGCCGGAGCCACCGCCGCCTGAACCTCCTGAACCGCCTGCACTACCAGTTGACCTCAAGTTTGCACCTGTTAGTCCTGACACAATCTCGACGTCATCTACTGACGCTGTTGAGAAAAATAATTCATTACTTGCCGCTTTGATTTGGAATAAGTCACCAAATTTTGCTTCTGCGTCTTTTGGTACAATAACAACAGATGAAATTTGAGCTGACATTTGTCTATGAATGTAAGCGGCTAATTCACTGTAATAAAATGTATCGCCGAAGTCCCAGTTTGTAATTCTAAAGTAGGCATTAATTGCTTTTATCACTTCAGTTTTAACTTGATTGTCTGTGAATGTTGAACCCATTACTTTGACTACTCTAAATACAGCTTGGTTAACTTCGTCAGCAGTACTACCAAATAATAATTTAAATGATGCAGATGTGTAAACTAACTGATCACTGATTGATTTGTATTTTTCCAATTCAATTAAGTTATTTTTAATTTCTTGAGATGTTGGTGCTATTGGAAAGTTAGCCAATGTGTCACCAGATGAATTCCAGTTTAGTACGTTTGTGTAATATTCGTTTTGCAATACTACTAGTTCCATAATGTTTGATACACTAGGATCAATTCTTTGATCTCTTGGTGCGGAATGTCTATATTGGAAATAAAATTTGTTTGCACTATTGAATGCTCTACCAATAAATGATTTATATATTGTTGTTCCTATTGTGGCCTGATACGCACCATTTGAACCTGTTGTGGTTTGTAATACACCAGCATTGTAAAATTTATTTGTAGTTGTTAAAAACTCAATACCAACATTAGTTAAAGAATTAACCGCCGTAACACCTGTTGTAGTTTTGAAATATGTATAGCCATCATAGTCATCATAGCTTACAAAGAATATACTATTTGTATTATTAATTACATCTTCGTGAGCGATAGGATTATCAGGCATTCCGTCATCATCACTATCCATATTTGTAATTTTTATTTTTCTAGTATCAACAAATCCATCAGTTTCAACATAGCTATCGCTGACACTAAAAGTTATTTTATTTTTTAGTTTATCTGTACTTGAAGGATTACTTAATACAGTAACATCTTTGTTAATATCTAATAGTTCGACAGTATCTTTAACAGCTTTTCCAGTTGCACTATCAATATTTTTATATTCAGGAACATAATAAAATCTAACTTCTTGATCACTTTCAAATACGTAATCTAATCCTCTAATTTTAAATTCATACTTTGGATTACTTGCCGAGTCAGCCGCTGGAATATAATTTGCATATATTAACCAAGATGTATCACCTGCCAATGTAGTTGAACCACCGTGCGATTGATTATTTGCTACACTAAAATTATTAGTTAGATCGATAAAGTCATCGCTAATTAGATACCACTTTTCTGATTTTGTACTTGCATCTCTATAATGAAAACCAATACCAAAATCTACACCTTTTTCCATTTCAGTCTGTATTGCAGATTTTTCTGATATATTTAATTTTGTTCTTAAGTTTGGTAATATTTTTCTTACTTTTAATCCTGCTGTTATTGATTGATCTAAAACGATAGATCCAGTTGTTTCATTTGACAATACTGTACCATCATTGCTTATGCTTACGACAGTAGCCCAGACTGTTGTAGTTGGCGTAGTGTAATCATCTACAAATTCTAGTTTAGTACCTGGTCTAATAAAACCAAGCTTTTCATCTGATCCATTAGGATTATTGAAAACTGTAATTAGTTGCGATTCGTTTGGTCTTCCTGTTGCTGTAATTGGAGCATTACCAATATAAAAGAAACCTGTATTTGATTTCCCAGCTACAGCAAATGGTTGCCATAGAATTTTTTGACCTGCTAAATTCATTGTGAATTGATTTGCATCGTGTCCTGATTCTACAGCAGTTTTATAAGTGTCAAAGTAAAAATTCTGTAATTGTACTTTTTTCAATAATGGTGCCAATACATTTTCAATAATGTATGTATAACTTGTTGTATCTACAATAGTACCTGTGATTTCTTCTGTACTCAAAGTAAAGTTTGGATTTTTGTATAATACACCGTCTTCACCAAATACATTTACACTTTTAACTGTACCAGTTGGATCATTGATATCAATGTATCTTGAATGACCTATGTGCGTTTTATTCAAAGCTTTCATCTTTTGAATTGTAGTAGATTGTGTTAATGGGAAAATATTATAGTCTTCTGCATTAACCATTCTATCTTGTGTATAAAAAGATTTTGGTGCATTGTTTTTAATATCAGCATCAGTTTCTGCCGCTTGTGAATTTGAAACTGTACTTGATAATGTTAACGATATAGTTGCAGTATATTCTTGATTATTTGCATTTAGATACTTAATTTTAATTTCTTGATTTTTAATTCTATCTTTTTTAAGTAACTGTCCTGATCCGTTACTTCTTCTATAGTAAACTCTAAAGCTTCCTTTTGGTGCATTACCAAAATTACCATCACTAAACAATACTGATACTTGATCATTATTTTTAGAGTTTACAGCATAAATGTTTCTTGTGTTTAGAGCCAAACTATTATAGATTGTGTTTTGTCCAAATAATCCTGGAACAGCTTCCCATTTCTCGATAGGTACACCGTTTGTATTAATTTTTTGTACCCAAACATCAATATCATTTATATTATTAAAATCTAAATCAATTGTTCTATTTGGTAAAGGATTAGCAAAATTATAATCTTGAAAACCTAGATCACCTTCTTTAAAGTACATAAAGAAACCTGTATCAACACTACCAAACCCTTGATTATCATTTCTATATACAAAGTTATATGATTCTGATGAGTCAGGAGCTCTTTCAAACAAGTATCCGTCTTTATGTATGTCGCCTTTAACAACGTCAATTGAAGTATTAATTCCGTCAACTGTTTGTGAAAAGTTTTTAACAACAGTTTGTGATGAAGTAGAATTTAAATTATAAATCTCAGTCTTAATAGAATTAATTGTTGCTGACTTGGTTGGTGTTCCAAATCTATTAGTTGGATTAAAGATTGAATTACAAATTGTTAACCATTGATCATACCAATCAGTATTATTTGGATCGTTCCAATTAATATTTGCATTAGTAAGTTCATTTCCTGCAGAATCCTGTAAAGGCTCACTAGTTTTAATTTTTGTAATTTTCAAAAGTCCTCTAGCAGGAATATTTCTTTTTGGTCTGTAATTAATTAACTTTGTTAATCTAATTATTGAATCTCTTCTTTCAGCTGTGTCTAAAAAATTTTCTCTTGAGTTTAAATCTGTTCTGAAAGCTAAACTTTGACCTAAGAAAGCAAGTAAATCTATGATAGCAATAAATTCACTTGATGCAATATAGTCATTGAAGTCTTCTGGATAATTTATTTGAATGTAGTTTAACATAGAATCACGAATTGAATCGTAATCATATGCTTTGAAATCTGCTTGTGAAAATGTTCTATAGATTGTCTGCCAATCTTCTGCTGAAAATAAATTATTTTGTCTAACTATCTGACTCATTATAATGTTTCTTTCTCAAAATCTAATTGCAAGTTAATTTTTTTATCAAATGGTAAAGTGTTCATATTGATTTGAATCTTTATACCATTTTCAAATTCCTCAAGGTTTGTAGAGATCATTTGGACTCGAGGATCGGAATTGACAATTCTTTTGCAATCTTCGATCATATCTTCTTTTGTTGATTCGTCCAATGGTTCATATAATAGGTCCCAAATAATTGAGCCAAATTCTGGATTCATAACCCTTTCGCCTTTTCGAGTATAAAAGTGGTTAATTAAATCTTGTTTGATAATATCTAGATCATAAAGCTGGTTAGACTTGACACCTGCTACCGTACTGAAGCCCTTATAGGTTGCCCCAGTGGAACTTGTACCACTAAATGTGCTGATTTGCACTCCACCGCTGTTTGAACTACTGTATGCCATAATATACTTCTCTACTAATATTTATAGTGGTTTTTAAATACTACTATAATTATACTTATTATTTGAAAATCTGTTGACAGCTAAATATAGTTGTATATAATATCGAGCAACGATTGGGCAAATAATAAGATGAAAAAATATGAAAATTGGGGTGCTGAAGACCAAATTGATCTGAAGTTATTGGACAATGATGTACATTATTTGTCTGGAGAAATAACTGAAGAAAATGTATCCAAAACAATTAAATGGATATTGTCAGCCAACCTAATTAAAAAGCCCAAACGTACTTTACAACTTTATGTTAACTCTACTGGTGGAGATCTTTACGAAACATTTGCCCTAATCGACGTAATGAAAAAGAGTCATCACGACATCTCCACTATTGGAGTTGGCGCCATAATGAGTGCCGCTTTTCTAATATTTGCAAGTGGAAAACAGGGTAAAAGATATATTGGATACAATACTGGTATTATGAATCACCAACATTCTGATGCGATGGAATCCAAAATGCACGATATGAAATCTCAGATGCAAGAAAATCAAAACTGTGAAGAAAGATGCTTTAGAATATTAAAAGAAGCAACAGGAATGACAATGTCTTCAGTCAAGAAGAAATTGGATTCTCCTAGTGATCAATACTTTACGGCTAAACAACTTATTGACTTACGTATAGCAGATCATATATTATAATAGTATGAGTGAAGAAGTAAAAAACTTTACCAGTGGTAAGGATTGGTGGCATATGGATAAAGAAAAAGCTATCCAATTGGTTGAAATAATTTCCGATATGTATGAGTCCAAGTTAAGAAATTTAATCACAACAGAACATACTTTAGAATTATACGAAGAAATTGAAAATGATTTAGCCAACTTATCCTACGATTTACGATCCAATCCAGAACAAGTCTTTGAAAAAGCTGGAATAAAGTTGGAAAATTAATAGATCTTTTCCGGTTGACATCTAACAACTTATAGTATATTATGTGTATATTATGTTTAAAAACTTAACATATAAATTAGCTAATTTATTCGGAGGTAACATTAAAATGGCTAGAACTAAACAATACGTAGTATATACAAGAGAATTTGTAAAAGGCAACGTGAAAAACAAAGTAGGCGTTTTTCTAGACGAGGCTAAAAATGCTCTTGACACAAACGGTAACGTAAACGGTGGTGTAATCAAGTACAAAAACTTGAAGATGAAAAGATCTACACCAACTACTAACTTGATTGGTAAAGGTTATGATTTCTCAGTAAGAGTAATCGGAACTGGAAACTATGAAGTTGCGAAGGGTATGAAGAATTCTGTTATTAGTCTTTTACAAGACAATGGCAAAACTCTAATTAACAAAGTTGCGTAATTAGAACTTCGAACGTTACACACTAAAGGGCGGCTTTTGTCGCCCTTTTTTTATGACTTATCAACAAATTTTGCCAAAATAATCGCTGTTTTACAACGTTAAACAAAATATGGGTAGTTAACTGGTTGATTTGGCTGTAAATATACTTTAAAATATTACTACAATTACATAACGTACAACGAAAACAATATGTTAAAGGAGGAAGTTATGGAGATTATAAGTAAAATTAAATCTTGGGCGTCAGCATTAGCAGATGTCGGAGTAAGTTTAATAGCTTTAGGCATAGTGCTTGAGGTTTTATTTTCAGGTCAAGGAATTCCGTTCTGGCCTAATATATCAGTAATAGGAAATGTACAAGCAATCATAGGTGGATTTAGTGATCAAGGATTACTAGGTTTAGTTGCGATTTGGATCTTGTATCACATCTATAATAGAAAATAATCATTAGAATTAATTTAAAAAAGATTTAGGGCGGTGACGCTTAATCATCGCCCTATCTAATAAAGGAGAAACAAAATGGATTTTTTTAAAAACAAATGGGTTTGGGTCGGAATAGCAGTTATTATTGCAGTCGGCTTATATGCATCAGGTGTTTTTACACCGGCAGACGTGCCAGTAGACGCACAATAATTTAAATTTAAATTATTTTAAGGGCGGTTTTTTAATCGCCCTTTTTTATTAGGTATTCTTAAAATTTTTAAATTCAGTAGTTGTTTTTTTTATTTCTTTTTTAGATGTTTCAGTAACTGACTGAGGAGAAAATTTAAGTAATAAATCTTTAGCCTTTAAATTTGGTAATACAGTATTCACCTGTAAAGATTCATTAAGTAAAACTAAATCATCAAAATATTTTTTCGTATTTGGATCTGATAAGTCTAAATCTTTAACTAGGTCGATATTTTGTGTTATTAATTCTTTTATTTCTTTGGTTGCTTCTTTTAAAGAATCACTAATTTCACCTACAGTTTCATCAACTAGAGCGTTATATGTTTCTGTTATATTAGTTTGCTCATCTAACTTTTTCACAATAGTAGCCATTTCATTTTCTGTTGCTGTTTTTGTTTCTTTATAAGTTTGTTTAGCATCATCGATTTGTTTTTCGGTAACAGATTCATCAACAACAGTAGCATTCTCGATTGATTTTGCTTCGTGATTTGGATATGGTTCTCTGGTTGGGAACCTTGTCAATATTGATCCAATTTTTGTTTCAGTTTTTCTTGGTGAGTATACTGGTGTTTCAGCTGTTCTCGTTTCAAGTACATTTGTATACAATAGATTACCTTCTGCATCGACTTGTAAACTTATTCCAGATGTTGCTGTGGCTTTCACTGCCGCTGGTCCATTCATATGTATTACACCTGATGTTTCATAATGTCCTATGCTAGAACTAAGATGCATCGATCCTGTATCTGCCGTTATCATATTGCTCATTGTAGAAAATATAGTTGTTGATTGTGCTGTAGTTAAGTCTGTTCCATCTGTTGAAACAACTTTAAATCTACCAGCAACATCAAAGTGTACATTACCTGACACGTCATCAAGATCCACAGTTGATTTTGGTTGTGTTTCTGGGCTTGTTGATTTAGTTGAATGTGTTTTAATATTAATATGTCTTCCCGACTCTATATTGACATCTCTATCAGCCCTAATATTAAAATCTTTTTCTGTTCTCATTGCAATCGAATCAGCACCCCATAATTCAATTTTACCATCTGCTGTCAATTCCACCCAAGCTGTGCCATTTGTGTTCGTGACATAAACAGTACTAGTTTCGTCATCCATTAATACTTGGGCACCACCTGCCGTTCTAAATCTCATATGGCTACCACCTGATTTGTCATCCATTACAAATTGGTGACCACCTGGTGTTAATATACCAAATACATTACTTGGTGATTCTCTTCTGGCACTTGCATCAGTAAGACCTCTTATGTTATCATTTTCTAAACCTTGTACTAACAGTCTATCATAGAAAGGTGTGTGTGGTGGACGTCTAACATTATCTGATGTACCTTTGGATAAGTGATCCGGCATTTTTGTTTTCTCAAGCCTTTCAAAAATATCCATATTCTGAGCTTCAGCAGAAACTCTGTTTATTTCTGCTACCGGAACTTTTGGTGTATTTGGCACAGTTATATTACCTTTGGCAATACCTGGTATCATATGATTTATACTTGGCTGGAATACACAACCTAAGCATACACCATTGTTCTCTTGTCCATTGACAAAAGCAACCACAACAATATTTCCTACATCAGGTGGTATCATCCACATACCATAACTTGTTTGTGTTGCCGCATATAGATTTTCTGTTTCATCATCGCTTTTTATTAAAGCACTAGGATTTGTTGCACCTGCAAAAGGTGACATCCATAAAACTGTTCTCCAGTTGTTTGGATCTTTTTTCTCTGCCTGACTACCTTGTAAGAAAACTCTCAGTCTACCAAGCCTTGCGTGGTCTTTGTTGTCCATAACTTCGGCCAACTGTATTGATGTCGTAAGTCCGCCTTTGACATTTAGTCCTGCCTGCTTGTTAAAATTAAATACCGATGAATCGTTTTTAGTAGCCATTATTCACTGTTCTCTCTTTTATAATTAAGTTTTTCAGCATCTGATAATTTTAAGAATTCTCTGTAATCTGTCATTTCTTTACCTACAATTTGTCCATCATTGTTATAATCAAAACCATCAAACGCCGCTCTTTCGGTAAGACTCATAGCACCATCGTGATTATATCCTAACGTATCTTGCATATCTTCGTAAAACTCAAGTTTGTCTGGATTATCTAAATCTTTTTTATCTATATCAGTTCTTACTTTTGATTCTAAAAATTCTTTTTTAATTTTACCCGATGCAACATTTTCTCCCACTAGTGTTCCTTGGACGTCTTCATATTTCCACGCCATCCTTTTATCTAGTGCAACATCTTTGACTGACATACCACCAAAATCAAGATGTGGATTAGGTTGAAATCTATTATATCTGTTCTTTATTGCTGTTTTAAATGAACTATTAAATTGATCTGAATTTTCAATAATACTTCTATCTTTCTCATCACGTTTTTTAACATCACCTGCTGTAAGTAAACTTAAATCTGTTATAGCATCTCTTACCATATGTAAAGTTTGCGTAAACTGGCCATTGCTAAATTTATGTTCTATTTTCCAAATTCTATATACGGCAGTTAAAAATTCATTGTTTCTTTGGCCTAGTGTTTTTTCATAACCTGAACTAGGATCTTTTAATGATGGAATCAATGAACAGAATAAAATACAATTTTCTTTTTTATAATCAGCCATTTGTGGAAATTTTCCGCTATCGGATTCATCGTGATAGTATGCAGGATGATCTAACCAATAAGGATCTCCTATGATATCCATAGTAGCTCTAACCATTTCAGCCGATCCTACTTTCGCATTTCTCAATATTGTTGTAAATCCTGATGCATCTGCTGTTGAAACTTCAATCATACCTTCTTGACTTGGATCCACATATCTTTCATAAAATTGTACTGGGAATTGCGTACCACCTTCATCTTCTTTTAGTGCTTCTTCATATAGTTCATCAGGAATATTTTCACCTAATATATTTTGTGCACCTAGTTTCGAACTATTTTTTTTCTTATTCATATCCGTAGTAGGCAATGACCAACCCGTAACTGGGTGGAACGTATAAGAGTCTAATGCATTCAATTCCGGAGATACAATATTATCTCTATGAGGATTAGGCCGTGTTGGTTCTGCCATACTGTTTAGACCTCCGAGATGTTTATAATTTTTAAAACTTTCGTTATAGTCTTTTACTAGAGCATT
>MDTD01017258.1_pt1 | contig 23983 bp, 24 predicted proteins | sample 811221 | NCBI WGS metagenome assembly MDTD01 (sample SAMN05326646, study PRJNA326480) | marine metagenome | isolation source: seawater | place: Pacific Ocean: South West | collected 2011 | reverse complement strand
TCAGTGGGTTACGCTTGCAAAAACTGATCAGCAACCAACGGTCTCGCCAAGTTATGTGATGCACGGTTTGGCATGCCTTAACGTCAAACTGACCTAATTAGAGGTATTTGCTGCGGCATCGATCAGATAAAGAATTTGGTGCAAATGTTTGTGCATTACACCCTTTATAACTCGTAAGCCTTTTGAAATTAACCACATCTTTTTCAGAAGTTGTATTTACTGAGTTTCCAAAAGTGGTTTCGCAAAGCCGGACTTGGATCGGCAGGTTCTTAGTGAGTAGGAGATTTTAAATTCCGCGCAGCGCGGTTTTCGCTGCAGCGTAACGCTTGCGTTGCAAACGTCTTGACTACCCTCTAAGAAACACCTCACCTCTTCTTTTGGAGGCCTACACCAACTACTGCTCAGGAAGTTTCTTCATCGCTTCAAACAATGCATCCATGATGTCAGCTACATCGCCCGCCAGCTCCTCTCGCTCATTCAAGGGTGCACTACTAAAATCAATTGCGCCCTGGAGCTTCCGTAACCTATTCATCACTTCTTGAAAGTCAGCTTTCATGCTCTTTACCCAATGCGGAAGATGTGCACACCACTATATCAGGGGCTATTTGACTCGCAATTAGCTGACTCTTGCAGCGAGTAATATAGTCACTCTCCATAGGATGAATTTGCTCTGGATCCTGATTAAGCTAGGGGCATGACAGAACTGCGTTTTTGGAGCATCACGGCTACAGCGGTAATAGCTCTCTCCTCAATACCAATTGCCTATGCAGGTAATTGGGGTACGGGCAAGTGGAGTCAGATGTACTGGGGTTCAAACCCAGAGACTGCCCCAACCGTAGCGCCCTTGGTCAACGCTCAAGGTGATGGCACAGACATCACTTTTAATCTGACCAACCTGCTGACGGGGCGAGAGCTTGGCTGGTCTGCCATTACACACTTCCAAGTTACCTGTCACGGCATGGCAACAGTAATCGTGTCTGCAGACGAGCCTCGACTTTCCGACTTAGAACCCGGCGCCGATTACACCTGCTCTATAGTTGCGCTGAACGAGGTGAACGGCAACATAGGCAGAAGCCCAGCCGGCACATTCACAGCCAGAACGGATTCGCTCGGTGGCTTACCTGTATGGCTGCTGTACCGAGCAACCCAGTAATCTGGACGAAAAATAAGGTTTTCCCTTCTTCCGCTGATTTGCGAGTCACGAGGCATCGTTAGTCATCGATCCGCTAATCGCCGTGCAATACAATCGCTCTATGCAAAACCGCATCAAAAGGTTCTTCATAGAAAAGCTCTATCAGATCGCGCTTTTGGTGGTACGTACCCTCAATAACGGCATGCGGTAACTTCAACCCCCTTCTAAAATCCCGATACTTCTCGCGGTACCACTTCGCATTGGCCTGATTGGAGTTTTCTACGGTGATTTCATTACCCGCAACTCGCTTCAAAGATGCTCTTAAATTCTGAAAAAATTGCTCAAACCTCGAGAGAAAAACCCGTACTTTCGGTGCCTGCATAACCCGTGTACCTCTCTCAGGGGTTGTCATCGCTTCACGAAAGTTCAGTCGCAACTCTGCGGCGATCTCGTGGATCGATTCAGAGAAGCCAATCAACGACCTATCCTCGAGCTCCGAGATGAATTGTTCGCGCAACTTGTCCACAGTAAGTTTATAAATCAGCGTTTCGGTTTTTTCGGCGACCTCTTTTTCATTTAGAGGCCTTGATCCATAGCCCTGAAAGAAAGATGAAATATGTCTGTCAATCGGTTCACGAAAAAGGGTGATCACATCGAGAGGCTTACTATGGCGAGTAAAATAAGCGTCCAAGTAACCCTTTAAGTCACCATCCCCAAGTCCGAGCTGGTTGACCTGATGACAGTGAACTGCCCTGTAGCCACTCGCACGCAGGCTGTTACGAATCGTTTGAGTCCCTGTTTTATGCGAGCTGAAAATAAGAAAATCCAAATCCAATAGCAAAGGATCGCTTAGCATCCCTCGTCAGCGCCTTGCGTTACTCAAGAGCACCATCCTCGCTCTTTTGGCTTACAACACGATCCAAGCGCTCCTGGTTTTTTGCGCGAGCAAGTTCCTGCATGTCGGCGACCGCATCACTTTCGTCAATGATCTCTCGGCCTAAAAGGGTCTCGATGGCGTCCTCAAGGGTGACTATGCCGGCTGTTTGGCCAAACTCGTCCTCTACTAAGAACAGGTGGGCCCGTTCACGAATAAACCGGTCGATCAATCGATATACCGGTAACTCTTCAGGCACACGAACCACGGGCTGCGCGAGCGTGGCAATCGATTGGCCTCCCCCACCCGATCGATCCGCTTCGAAAAGTTCAACGCGGATCACCATACCCGTTACGTTATCCGTGGAGTTGCGATAGACAGGGACTCGGGTAAATTGACGACTTGCATCCAGTTCCAGCGCATCGGAAACCGAAGTCGTCTCGTCCAGCATATGCACTACTGTGCGGGGCGTCAGAATTTCGCTGGTCTGGACATCATTCAGATTTAGCAAGTTGACGAGGTAGTTATTTTCCTGCGCTTTGAGCGCGCCATCCTTCCGCCCTAGAGAAGCCAGAGCCAAAATTTCTTCGCGCGTAATTTCGTCCTTGTGGCTTTTGCCAAGCAACTGGGTCAAGCGAGTCGACACCCAGACCAGCGGATACACCAAACGAACCAGCGATCTGATCGTAAGGGCTGAAGGTACCGCCAGCTGCCGCCAATAGGTCGCACCAAGTGTTTTGGGGATGATTTCAGAGAAGTACAAAATAGCCAGCGTGAGTAAAAAAGCGATCACCGTCTCCGCCTCGGGACCGAATACACGGAGTGCCTGCGCGCCGACGCCCGCTGCGCCCATGGTATGGGCAAAAGTATTGAGAATGAGGATACTGGACAGCGATTCGTCCAGCCGATCTTTTACCGATTGGATGGCTTTTCCGGACTGAGGTTTCTCTTGCTTCAGCTGCTCAAGGTAACTCGGCGTGATTGATAATAGCACCGCCTCAAGCACTGAGCATAAAAACGAAACGCCGATGGCGATGGCGAGATAGATCAGCAGTAAAGTCACAAGATCAGGCCGGTTTGTGAACGAAAAGAAGCTATGCCCATGACGCTATGTAACAAAGTGTATTCAGCCGTAGTCTAACCAGACCGCTAAGCTGTGACGACAGTCTGTGTGCCCAGACCTAGAGGCCTCGGAATTCAACGACGCCACGCCCGAGGCATCAGATTGCACCATGAACTGGGTACCACAACTGCCGCAAAAATTACTCGTCACCTCTCAACTTTAGTCAGGGTCATGCGCATATAGTCATCGGACCTGCTTCTAGATGGAAGCTCGACGTCGCTGGCGTTAACGAGAGTCGCCTCGCTCTGTATTGTCAGAATTCAAAGAGTCAGTCTTGGGGCGTTGCGACACCATACAACGGTTGATTAAAATCATGCATCCGGTGACGACAACCACAAACCCCAGCGTTATTAACATAAAAAGCATAGTCTCTTTACCTCAGCCTAGTGCACGGTTTAACCACATCCAATGTGTTAAAACACCCAACACAAAAACTGCCAAGAACGCGAGAGGGCGAGTTTTTCAGGGCGCCCAACCAGAACTCTGAAGGGCGCTTTACAGTGACTAATGCCCTAGCAGCGGCGGAGCCAACACAGCCGGTGGCGCCAATTAGTAAGACCACTACTCACCCGCAGCCTTTTCAATAGAAGTGGATCCAACTTGCTCTTCATGTTGGCACGCTGTGTTACGATTCGATACCGAGATTATAAAGGCAGAAACTAGCCATGTCTGAATTGAAGACGCAAGTACACTATCCATTGTAACCACGCGCAGTGTAACTTGCGTCATGACTCTACCGCGGCCTGTGGGCGGTGTGTTGAAAGGAGGTATCATTGCATCATCTCGGCTTTTTTGCGGCCAAGGGTAGATTCGCTCCAGATCGGTACAGCATGCAACTTGCGCCGGTTGCGCGATCGTTCGCTATTGCAACACTGTCTTTTTTATTGGGCTGCAGTAATCAGTCCGGCGCACTCAAGGCCGAGCTCTTTCCCGAAACTCAACAGCCTTACTTCAAAACCTGTGCGGCACGCTTAGCCGGCACCTACAAGGAGAGGCAACTACAGCGGCACTTTGTGGTCGACATCTACAAAGATCCGGCCCCTGATGAGGGGCCGATGACTGATGAATGCATCACTCGAGAGTGACAGACCACTCTTTTTACAAATGTGACTCCGTCGGAAAGTGACGCTTCACCACCTCAAGTCGGACTTGACGGTGGGCGCGGCAGGCTTCTCCCGCTGCGGTCGCTACCGATACTGGCTCCGTAGGCACTGGAATCCCGAAAGACTCCAGTGCGCTTTTATCGGGCTCAACCCATCAACCGCCGATGCAAGAATCGATGATCCCACACTCCGACGCTGTATCGGCTTTGCTAAACAGTGGGGGTATGGGTCACTACTGCTAGTAAATTTGTTTGCATGGCGGGCAACCGACCCCCGCGATTTGCTCGACGCTCCGGACCCCGTGGGCCCGCAGACAAACGAATGGTTACGGCGTGCTAGGCAAGAATCGGGAGTGGTTGTGGCGGCGTGGGGTAACGGGGGCAAATTAGCTGATCGTGCTTACGATGTGGCCACGCAGCTGCGGCCTTTGCATTGTCTGGGCACTACTTCCTTGGGTATGCCGCGCCATCCACTTTACTGCCGCGCAAATTGCGCCCCTATCCATTACCTGCCGCCGTAGCCCCATCAGAGATACATCACAGATATAGATGACGGCTATCCACTCCTAAAGTTTCACTTTTCCTCTTGCCCAACGTCATCCATTTTTGTCGATCGGCTGGCTCTCCTATCGAGTTTGGCTAACCCGAATGGCCGGGGCGACGGACTGCCTTGGGCGGGAATGATATTTATTACGGAGACGTTCCTGTGAAACTTTCCTCTATTCATCGTAACAACCACTTCAACACACAACCCGCCCCACTGAGCGTCCACGGCATCCCAAGCTGCAAGAGGCAGACAAGCACTGGCTTAGGGGGGACATTTTAAGATGCGTCGCAGCACGGCTACCGGACGTGTCGCTCTATTTATGCACGCGCATCGCAGTTAAAAGCACAGCATGAACTATAGAGCACCACCATCTGCGTAATTGACCGCCTATCGACGGGCGACCTACTGCGACTCCGATCAGAAAAAGTATCCGGGGTGATACATGTCAGTTGAATCGCGTCGCGGCGGCGACTGCGCGCTAACGACATCAACTGTCAGTCCACTCTGGATAACGTTCGCAAACACCGCTACGCGCTTATGTTTGAAAAAGCGCTGGTTGCCTTTTGAAAGACTAGTCTGAGAGTTAGGTTATACGGAGGTAAAAAGTTTTTATAGCGCCCTGTGGCGCTGAGAGCGCGCATTCACAGTGATCTAAAACCGCTGTTAATTTGAGAATCAGCCCAATTCGGGTAACAGACTCTCTTGCCAAAGGCCATTCGTGTCTTACTCCGGAGACAAATAGCCAAGCCGGGCGTAGACCCAATACCCAACCCATTCATGGATGGCGCGCGTAGAGCGCGCCAGCCGATCGTAGGTGGGTAACCAACCTGGCGCGGGGCCTACTAGCAAAGGCAACTGATGGTCCGTTGCCACGGCGGTGACAACGAAACCCTGTGCAGTGAAGACCTCCGAGGCACGTCGCATGTGGCTGGCGCTGGTGACCAGCAGAATATGATTCACGCCGCTGCCCTCAAGAAGCACGCGTGTGAATTGACCATTCTCGCGCGTATTGCGGCTTTCCGGTTCCTCAATCCATGCGGCCTCAATGAGTCCTAGGCCTCTCAATTTCTGGGCCATCATCGGGGCCTCTGGCATACCCCCCTGCAGAGAGGTACCACCCGACAGAACAATAATCGGCGCCTTGCCAGCTCGATACAGATCTGCCGCCCGCCACAGGCGATCCGCGGCCCCATTGAAATCGCCTCCGAGACCATAACGTGACTCACCCGTGATCCCTCCTCCCAGAACTACGATGGCATCGGCAGCCGGTAAGTCTTGGTTAGCAATAGCCGGATAAGCCGCTTCCAGCGGCGCAGCAAGGGTATCAGCGCCAAATTCTGTCGCACAAAAATAAAGCCAGACTGTCGCCAGCACAGTTAGCCAGTTGGCTTTGGCGCGAGCGCCCAAAAATCTTAGCAGTAGCGCGAACAACAATAAAAATAAGCAGAAAGACAGCGGGTAGATCAGTGAAGACAAAAGCTTACTTATAAGCAGCATTAATCAGCCGACGAAGGGATGTCTAAGAAGAATAGTCTCTTCTCGGTCAGGGCCAGTGGAAATTATGTCGATTGTCGCGCCCACTGCTCTCTCAATGCGCGCGATATAAGCACGCGCATTTTCCGGTAATGCTTCGAGAAACTTGAGTCCAACGGTCGAATCGCTCCACCCCGGCATCGTTTCATAAACGGGCTGCAGATTTTCATAGTCCACGGCATCGATGGGATTCGGTGCAGTCTCGCCATTGGCGTCAACGTAACCCACACAGATCGATATCTCATCCAACCCGTCAAGCACATCGAGCTTTGTCAAACAGAGGCCTGAGACTGAGTTGATGTTCACCGCAGTCCGCAAAGCAACGGCATCGAACCAGCCGCAACGTCGAGGGCGCCCGGTGGTAGCGCCAAACTCATGTCCTCGCTGCGCAAGGCGAAGCCCAGTTGCGTCGAATAACTCCGTAGGAAATGGACCAGAGCCGACCCGGGTGATGTAGGCCTTGGTAATACCCAGCACGTAATCCAGGTAGAGCGGTCCAAAACCCGAGCCGGTAGCGGTTCCGCCCGCTGTTGTGTTTGAGCTGGTTACAAATGGATAGGTACCATGATCGATATCCAGAAGGGAACCTTGCGCCCCCTCAAACAGCAATCTTGCTCGTGTGCTGCGGTACTCGTGCAGTAGCGAGGTCACATCGGCCATCATCGGCAGCAATCGATCACCGTGGGACAGCGCCTCATCCAGCACTGCCGAGAACTCAAGCTTATCGACACCATAATAGTGCGCAAGCACGTGGTTGTGATAGTCGAGTACTTCTTCCAACGTGGCACCGAAGCGAGCCGGATCGCGGAGATCACCGAGGCGTAACGCCCGTCTTGCAGCTTTGTCCTCATAGCAGGGGCCTATCCCCCGACCGGTTGTGCCAATTTTATTTTCACCGCGTCGCACCTCGCGGGCCTGATCCAGCGCTACGTGATATGGAAGAATCAATGGACAGGCCGCGGAGATTTTCAGGCGATCCTGAACAGGCACACCGTTATTCTCCAATGCATCAATTTCCTTCAATAGCGCTTCAGGAGACAGCACTACACCATTTCCTATCAAGCACTGCACGTCTGCGCGAAGCACACCGGAGGGAATAAGATGCAGCACTGTCTTCTCTCCGCCAATCACAAGGGTATGGCCCGCATTATGGCCACCCTGGAATCGCACCACCGCATCGGCTTGCTCCGTGAGCAAATCTACAATCTTGCCCTTACCCTCATCGCCCCATTGAGTGCCGAGTATGACAACATTGCGACTCATAATGCTGCATCCCTCTCTATGACCCATTGACCTCGTCGCTCCACGAGTCTATCGGCTTCAGCTAAAGCCACACCCGGCGGTACATCAATCACAACCACCCTCCCTGCTAAACGCAATTTCGCAATGGCCTCGCGCAAAGCCGGATCGCCTGACTGCGGTGCGATTATCGGCAGATCATCAGTTTTTTGCCGTTCCGCATCGTCAACGAGCGCTTTGAGGTCGATCGCGAAACCTGTTGCTGGCCGATCACGGCCAAACACAGCACCGATATTGTCATAACGGCCGCCCTTCGCAATCGCCGACCCTCTGCCTTCGAGATAAACCGCAAATACTAAGCCGGTGTGGTAGCGGAAACCTCTGAGTTCTGTCAGATCAATGTAGACATCGACGTCAGGGTAAGATAGCCGCACCAGCTCCAGCGCCGCCTCCAGTTCGTCCAGTGCCGCAACGACGACCGGCTCGCTGCCCAGTGCTTTTCTGGCTCCGACTATCACACTAGTCGACCCGTGCAGGGCAGACAGCGATAGTAGTTTTCTGCTTATATCGGCAGGTAAAGTGCTCGCAAGCCGTTCGATATCAGGCACCGATTTGCGCTGTAATGCGCCGAATATTTGCGCCTCCAGGTCGGCATCTAATCCCGCATCCAAGAAAAGCGCGTCATAAATGGCACTGTGGCCAATATCTAACGTCAGACTTCGCTTCACGCCGGCTGTCTCAAACATCGAAAGCATCAACGTAATGACCTCGGCGTCAGCTTCAACGCAGTCGCTGCCGTAAAGCTCAGCACCTAGCTGGATCGGTGCCCGCCCGCTTCCAACGGGTTGCGGCGTGCTTTGCAGGGTAGAGCTCGCGTAGCACAAGCGCGTCACGCCATCTTCCGCGATACTGTGGGCATCCATACGTGCCGTCTGCGGTGTGATGTCTGCGCGGACGCCAAGCATTCGCCCACTCATTTGGTCGATGAACTTGCAGGTAACAACATCCAGATCTGCGCCCAGGCCAATCAAGAGTGAGTCTGTAAACTCCACTAGAGGCGGTATGACATAGCGATAGCCCCATGTCGTACACTGATCCAGCAAACGCCGGCGTAGGGATTCGAGCTGAACTGCTCGCTCCGGCAACAGCTCATCTATCCCCTCTGGCAAGAGCCAGCGATTCTCAGTCGACATGGTGATATTCCGTCAGGATGTAGTGCCGCAGAATGCGCTCAAAGTGAGAATAACACAGGGACCTCGGGAGAGACGGGGCGCGCAACGCACGCCCAACTATTCACAACCAATACGGAGGCGCTTCAGTCGTCAGATTGCGGATCCCGCAGGTATTGAAAAAATTGGCTATCCGGCTGCAACAACATCACATCGCCGCCCGCGTTAAAGGTCTCACGGTAAGCCTGTAGGCTTCGGATGAAGGAGTAAAACTCCGGATCCTGATTAAAAGCGTCAGCATAGATACGCGTCGCCTCTGCGTCCCCATTACCGCGAATAATTTCGGCATCACGAAACGCGTTAGCCTCAATCACCGTCACCTCTCGGTCCGCGGCTGCGCGAATACCCTCAGCGAGCTCTTTACCCTCAGAGCGGAGCTCACGCGCTTCCTTCTCGCGCTCAGCGTTCATCCTACGATAGACCGACTCTGAAACATCGGGCGGTAAATCGATCTTCTTCACTCGAACGTCAATAACCTCCACACCGAGTTCATCATTGGCCAACTCATTGAGTTGCGCCGTGATCGCCTGCATCAACTGGTCCCTTTGCCCGGAAACCACTTCCTGTACCGTGCGCACAGCCACCTGATTACGCAAACCGTCGTTGATGCGCTGGGATAACAGTCCCGCGGCGCGATTCTCTTCCCCATTAGTCGCAGTGTAGTACTTAGCAGTGTCCGTCACGCGGAACTTGGCGTAAGAATCGACGATGAGCGCTTTCTTTTCTTGCGTAAAGAACCGCTCAGGACTGCTATCTACGGTCAGAATACGACCATCGAATTTCCGCACGCTGTTGACGAAAGGCACCTTCATATGAAGACCAGGGCGCAAGTCTGGATCAACTACCTCACCAAATTTCAGTAAGACGCCCCGTTGTGTTTCCCTAATCACGTAAAGGCTATTGGAGAGCACCACGACAATGATGGCGATCAAGATGCCCACGAGAGATTGCTTAGTCATAATTAGCGCCCTCCCCTGCGTGCAGCAGCATCCAGATCTCGTCTCAACTGCTCTGTGACCTGATCGGTGATCTCGCGCATGTCGCGTTCGCTCACTCCGGCGCGCCCCGCACTGCTCCGTGGCTCGCGAGCATTCGGCACCATCTTGTCCAGTGGCAGATACAGCACATTGTTGCCGCCATCAACGTCGACCATCACCTTATTCGTGTTAGCGAAGACCGTTTGCACTGTGTCAATGTAGAGACGCTCCCGCGTCACCTCGGGCGCCTTACTGTATTCAGTCAGCAGTTGTTCGAAGCGCTGTGCCTCACCGTCAGCACGGGCAATCACCTGATCGCGGTAAGCATTGGATTCCTCTAGCATCCGCTGCGCGCGACCTCTTGCTTCAGGAACAATACCGTTTGCATACGATTGTGCCTCATTCTTTACACGCTCCTCATCCTCGCGCGCCTTGATCACGTCATCGAATGCTCCCTGTACCTGCGCTGGAGGCTTTGATTCGTCGATATTGATAGTGGAGACGCGAATCCCCGTGGTGTAGTCATTTAGGTATTGCTGCAAACGATCGCGCACATCGAAGGCGATTGCGGCACGCCCCTCGGTCAGCGCCAGATCCATTGTGGTACCCCCCACAACATGTCGCAAAGCACTTTGAGCAGCATGCTGCAACGAAACTTCAGGGTCGCGAACCTGAAGTACAAAATCTTGGGGGTTGTCGATGACGTACTGTACTGACATGCTCACTTCGACGATGTTTTCGTCCTGAGTCAGCATAACCTCTCGTAAGCCGGCAGCGCGCACCTTGGTGGTGTTCACCTTGATGACTTCGTCCACCAAAGGCGGATTCCACTGTAGGCCGGGCGTTAATGTGGAGTGGAACTCACCGAACCGCAGCACAACGGCTCGTTCCTGCTCGTCGAGCTGATAAAAACCCATCAAGCCCCAGACCGCCACGATCCCACCAAAAATCATACCGAGCAGTGCTCCGGATACGCCGCCTTTCGCGGGACCCGCACCTCGGCTACCGCCAAACAGGCCTGCAATGCTCTGCTGAAGCTTCTTGAACGCCTCATCAAGATCGGGCGGACCCTGATTGCCGCCACCCCAGGGATCGCGGGGGCCTTTGTTGCCGCCACCGGGCTCATTCCATGACATAAGTCGCTTCCTTTCTTTGATTAATATTACAGTCTAACAAACCCAGCCTTTTTTCGGACGTGCAAAAATTAATCAGCACCTCTTAGTCTCAGAACATTTGCGACCGCTACTGAGCCTCGTTCGAATCGCCATAAATGACCAGTTGTCCATCTAAGATTTCAAGGATTCAGCCGCCGCCAATCAGAGAGCGGCAAGCGTACATGTAACCGGCTGCTGCCGTCTGGCTCCCACTGCTCAGTGCAAACAGCACCCATCTCATAGAGCGCTGCCCGAAGCTTTGCGCGCTGCGGATTAAGCGTGATCTCCTCGTCAAAAAGCGCCACAGATAGCCGTTCGCGGATGGCCTCGAACAGAAGGTCCAAACCTTCACCGGTAAAAGCAGAGATATACACAGCCGTTGCAACGCCTGATTCATTGCGCACAATCCGCGGCGGCTGCTCAAGTAAGTCCAACTTATTAAAAACCAGCAGCTGCGGCAATGTGTCCGCGCCTATCTCACTCAATACCGTCTCAACATCGAGCATCAGTTCATCGCGGTTCGAGGCCGAAACGTCGACCACATGTAACAACAGACTCGCTTTAGCCGTCTCCTCGAGGGTAGCCTTGAAAGCCTCTATGAGCGTCGTCGGCAGGTCAGAAATAAAACCTACCGTATCGGCAAACAACACAGGTCCCAGGTGCTCGATATCGACACGAGCCAGCGTCGGATCAAGCGTAGCAAAGAGCTGATTTGCCGCGTAAACCTCAGAGGTCGTAACGCGATTAAACAATGTTGACTTGCCCGCGTTGGTATACCCCACCAAAGACAGCACCGGTAGCTCCGCGCGGCGGCGAGCGCGGCGGCTCTGCTCCCGCTGATTCCTGACGCGCTCGAGGCGCGCTTGAATGGATCTGATGCGCGCTCGCAATAAACGACGGTCCGTCTCAAGCTGCGTTTCACCGGGCCCACGGAGCCCTATGCCCCCTTTTTGCCGCTCAAGGTGAGTCCAACCGCGAATGAGACGAGTGCTCATATGACTCAACTGTGCCAGTTCCACCTGAAGCTTTCCTTCATGCGTTCGCGCACGCTGCGCAAAGATATCGAGGATCAATCCCGTTCGCGCCAAAACACGGCAGGACAGTGCCTGTTCAAGATTGCGCTCCTGGCTGGGGCTCAGCACGTGATTGAAGATCACCACTTCGGCCTCGTGCTCACGACGGGCGTCAAGAATTTCCTGAAGCTTCCCCTCACCCACAAACGTGCGCGCGTTGGGCGCAGTGCGCGACCCTGTTACGGTAGCGACCAGCTGCCCACCTGCCGACGTCACCAGTTCCTCAAATTCGTGCAAACTAAGATCACGCTTCTCACTGGAAAACTGTATTTGCACAAGGACGGTGCGTTCACCACCATGATGGCGCTCGAAAAACACGTTAAGTCAGTCTCGCTCCCGAGCGGAAGCGTCGTCTTCAGTCTCCAGTCGGAGCCTCACCATCAGCAGCGGGCAAACGTACATTGCGTGCTGGCACCACAGTAGAAATCGCATGCTTATAGACCATCTGTGAAACGGTGTTCTTAAGCAGCACAACAAACTGATCAAATGACTCAATCTGGCCCTGCAGCTTAATGCCGTTTACCAAGTATATCGATACGGGAACCCGTTCCTTGCGCAGGGCGTTGAGGTAAGGGTCTTGTAGGGTGTGCCCTTTAGACATTGTTACTCCTTGTCTCTTACAAAAACAGCGCTCTTCACGAGAAGCGCGTTACGGCCGCCAATACGTTAGCGACAAAACAACCCACCGCAGCGGGGTGTAGAAAGTCTACTACGATTCTAGCTTCACCTAAAAGTTCCGCAATAACGATTCAATTCGGTGTTTCCAGCAGGCTTGCAAGCTTTTTGAAGACACGTTTCTGCCACAATCCATGACTTCTGTGGCGTTGTGGCGACTTTGGACAAGGCGCCCCTCTCCGTCGGTTATTATCCAAGTCAAATCCGGCCAACTGCGTAGCCAGGTGAGCTGCCGTTTCGCTAGCTGCCTCGTGGCCGCCAGAATCCGGTCGTGGCAAGCGGCGAGATCGATCTCTCCATCAAGTAGCGACCAAACCTGCCTATAACCAACCGCACGGATTGCCGGCAAATCAGTATGGCAGTCACCCCGATCCCGCAGGGCTCGCACTTCGTCGACAAGCCCCTTCTCCAGCATGTCATCAAGTCGCTCTGCAATACGCTGATGGAGCAACGCCCGCGGTTCAGGGCACAGGGCGACACACTCAAATTGGTCAGCGATAGAGACACTGCCCGCTTTTTGCCAGTCACTCAGAGGCACGCCCGTACTGCGATAAACCTCCATCGCCCGGCAAATACGCTGGCTGTGATTAGGATGCAGTTTCACTGCGAGCTCTGGGTCGACTTCGACCAACTGCTGATGGAGCGCTGGCCACCCTAATTCACGGCCCTCACGCTCAATGGTCACTCGAATATCCGGATCAATAGCGGGGATGTCGTCCAGTCTCTGAAACAACGCCCGAAAATACAGCATGCTGCCGCCCACCAAAATGGGCCGGCGGCCCCGACCCAGAATATCGGCCATGCAAGCCCTCGCATCGGTCGCGAAATCGGCGGCCGAGTAGGTATCGGCGGGCTCGCGGATATGAACAAGGTGGTGAGGATAATCAGGCTTGGCCGCACCAATGGACAGCCCCTTGTACACCAGCGCGGAGTCGACACTGATCAATTCGCCGTCGTATTCGTCTGCGAGCTTTTCAGCTAGGGCTGACTTACCCGAGGCAGTGGGCCCCATGAGCGCCAAGAGTCGTTCGGCCATCTCAGCGGCCACGGTGAAACAGTTTATCGAGCTCGGACATCCCCACTTGTACCCAAGTTGGTCGTCCGTGATTGCACTGACCTGAACGCTCTGTCTCCTCCATGTCTCGGAGCAAGGCGTTCATCTCGGGCAGGGTCAAACGTCGATTAGCTCGAACGGATGTATGGCACGCCAATGTCGAGAGCAGTTCATCAAGCGAACTGGCGATCCGATCGCTGGTGCCAAACTCGAGCAGATCACTCAACACATCGCGCACCAGCGCCTCAGCGTCAGCGTCCTTCAATGCCGCGGGCAACTCGCGGCAGATCACTGACTCTTCACCCGTCGCCTCAATCAAAACCCCCAGGGACGCGAGCTCTTCAGATTGCTCTGCGGCTATGGCCGCCTCCCGATTCGAGACGGCCATCGTCAACGGCACCAGCAGGGGCTGGCGGGTAATACCGCCGCCCTCCCTGGCCTGCTTGAGCCGCTCATAGGTGATGCGCTCATGCGCCGCATGCATATCCACCAGAATGAGCCCATGCTGGTTCTCGGCGAGGATGTAAATACCGTGTAACTGTGCGACTGCAAAACCCAGTGGCGGTATCTCCGAGGGCGCCTGCGTAATGTCGGGTTGCGCAGCTTCACCTGTCGATACCTGGCGCCAACGGCTTACCTGCTCGCTGCTCGCGAAGTCACTGTGAGAGACAGCCCCGCCGCTGAGCAGCACCTGCGCGATTGATCCAGAGGGGATCGGAGATCCACCTGAGGCCAGATGCATCCCACGCTGGAAGGCACCCTCATCCCCGTGCATCGATAGCGTAGCGGGCGCATTCTGGCCCGGCCTAACATCAGCTAAGGCACGGGAGAGCGTTCCAAACAGAAAATCGTGAACACCTCGACTGTCGCGGAACCTTATCTCGTGCTTTGTTGGATGGACGTTCACGTCGATTCCCGCGGGATCCAGCTCCAAAAATAGGACGAAGGCAGGGTGCCGGCCGTGAAACAACACATCGCGGTATGCCTGACGAATCGCGTGTGAGACCAGCTTGTCGCGAATGACGCGCCCATTAACAAAAAAATACTGCAGGTCTGCCTGACCCCTAGAAAAGGTTGGCTCTGCCACCCAGCCCCACAGATGCATTGGACCCGCCTGACGCTCAACCGCTACCGTGTGTTCAGCGAAATCCACACCACAGATTGACGCAACGCGGCGACGTTGCTCCATGTCAGAGCCCGCCTCGTTGAGCAAAAGTGTTTGTTTACCGTTGTGTCGCAGAACGAAGGTCACCTCGGGCCGCGACAGCGCCTGACGTTTGACGACTTCGTGGAGATGACCAAACTCTGTTTTTTCGGTACGCAAAAATTTGCGTCGGGCAGGCGTGTTGTAAAAAAGGTCACGGACCTCCAACGTCGTCCCACGCGGGTGTGGCGTAGGCTTCACCGATACCGCCATATCCCGGCCCTCACAAAACGCTTGCTGCCCCTGCGCGGAGGTTTCCGACGTATTGCTGGTCAAGGTCAGTCGCGAAACAGACGCGATAGACGCCAGTGCCTCACCCCGGAACCCCAGTGACTGAACGGCCTCGAGATCTTCGATACTGTCAATCTTGCTGGTGGCGTGACGCGCCAAGGCGAGCGTCAGGTCTTCACCAACAATGCCAGCACCATCATCGCGAATACGGATCAGGCGGGTGCCACCGGCCTCGACATCAATCTCGATCCGGGCAGCGCCAGCATCGAGACTGTTTTCGACCGCCTCCTTGACGACCGAAGCCGGGCGCTCAACAACCTCACCGGCGGCAATTTGGTTAGCCAGTCGGGGCTCCAGAATACGAATCACGCTCACCCCTCCGGAATCACCAAAGTCTGACCGATATAAATCACGTCGCGGGTCAGACCGTTGTTCGATTTAATCGATGCCACGGACACCCCGAAGCGATCGGCAATCTCCGATAGCGTGTCACCCGATGCAATCGTCACCTCGCGACCTCCTTGCTCGCGCTGCCAGGCTAGCAACGTGCCGGGCGGCGGCTGTCGCGCAAACCAACTCTGGATGCCCCGGCGAATAGCACGCGCCATTTTGTCCTGATACGCGGGCGTGGCCAGTCGCTCCGCTTCACCGGGATTGGAAATAAAACCCGTTTCGATGAGCATAGAGGGCACATCCGGAGACTTCAGCACCGCAAACCCCGCCTGCTCCACCCGTTTTTTATGCAGCCTCGCGACACCCCCAATCTGCTCTAGAACCAGTCTTCCCAAGCTGAGACTGGTATCCAGGGTGCCTCTCATGGACAAGTCTGTGAGGACTCCCGCGAGCATCGGATCCATGTCGCCCAACCCTACGCCACCGACCAGATCGGCCGCATTTTCGCTGTCGGCCAGATATTGCGCAGTAGTCGATGTCGCGCCGCGTTTGGAGAGAATGTAGACCGACGCGCCGTGCGCCGACTTTTCTCTGAAGGCATCGGCATGGATGGAAACAAACAGATCAGCCTCAAGTGCTCTAGCTTTCTCTCTTCGGTTCCTCAGGCTCACATAGTAGTCCCCTGTGCGAACTAGCACCGGCTGAAAACCTGGCACCTTCGCAAGCTGACTTTCCAGCCGGCGCGCGATTTGCAGCACCACTGTTTTCTCTCTCAAACCGCCCGGGCCTGATGCACCCGGGTCCTCTCCGCCATGCCCTGGATCAATGGCAATCACAATATCCCGGCGCCCCTTCATCGATTCAACGGACAGCACCGGCGACGGCTCTACAGCCGTCACCTCATCAAATATGTCAATCACGATGCGATGGCCAATCGACTCGCTGGGTGTGAGGCTGAACAACGAAGTCCGCACAGCGCTATCGAGGTCAAACACCAGCCGCAGATCGGACCCTTTGCGAATCCCCGAACGAACCTGTTTGATCGGCGTCCCCTCAAGCGGCAAATCGCTGAGCGATGCATCGATGCGGCTGTCGATCAGATCGACCACAAACCTGTCAGGGTTCTCCAACGACAGGGACGAAAACTCGGCGGCATCAGACAAATCCAACACCACTCGGGTATGGTCGGGAGCGCGCCAGAGCCGCACCGCCTCAACATCCGCCGCCTGAACGCTGGAAGCGGCCAGACCGAAAACGAACAGACCGGTCGCGCACGCAGATCTCCACACATATGCCGGAGCTTCTCGGACGTTCGGCGTCCTAATCGGCCAAGCAAACCTCCCCAGCGTCATATCAGCCTGCACAAAGCGTCAGGACCGATTGATGATCCGACCGCAGGCATGCAGACCGGCCCGCACCTGAGACTGAAAGAGTGATGTCTAGCGTCGGCGGTGGCAACTGCTCAGCGGCCCGCTCTGGCCATTCGATCAAAAGTGTTACGCCAGAAGACAGATAGTCGCCCAGCCCCAGGTAATCGAGTTCCTGCGCATCGCCCAGCCGGTAGAGATCGAAGTGAAAAATCGGCCCGTCGGCAATGTCTTCATAGGGCTCAACCAAGGTATACGTGGGGCTTTTCACAGAGCCCGTATGGCCGGCACCTCTTAAGAATCCTCGACTTAAAGTCGTCTTGCCTGCCCCCAATTCACCGTGGAGGAAAATCACCTGAGGTGAAGCAAAGTAGGTCGCCAACCGCTCACCCAATGCGAGCGTTGCTTCTTCGTCAGTGAGGGGGACTTCGCATTGATGAGTGAAGATGATCGCCATAGGGCAAGTGTACCGCGGCGCGGCCACCTTCTGTCACAATCTAGGCATGAATGACCCCACCATCACGACTGATCAGCGCGCTGCGGAGGATAGCACCGAGTTGTTGTCAACGATTCGGCGGTGGGGCCGTGAGATGGGTTTTCAGGCTGTGGGGTTCACCGGCGTTGAGCTCAACCAACATCGTGATTTCCTCGATAAGTGGCTGGCCGCGGGCTATCACGGCGAGATGGGGTGGATGGCCAGCCACGGTGAAAAACGAAGCCGCCCTGAGACACTGGTGCCGGGTACTTGCACTGTGATCACCGCAAGAATGGACTACCTACCAGATGGCGCAAACCCAGAGGAGATACTGGCCGACGGTAAAAAAGCCTATATCTCTCGTTATGCCTTAGGCCGCGACTATCACAAGCTGATGCGCGGCCGGCTCGCCAAGCTGGCCAAAAAAATAGCGGCAGAACTCGGTGGCGGTCACTACCGAGCGTTTGTTGATAGCGCACCAGTGTTGGAGCGCGCGCTGGCCAAAAACGCCGGATTAGGTTGGATTGGCAAGAACACCATGCTGATTAACGAGAAGGCTGGATCGTGGTTTTTCCTCGGGGAGATCTACACCGATATCCCACTTCCAGCCGATGCATCCCAGGAGACAGAGCACTGTGGAAGTTGTCGCGCCTGTCTGGATATCTGCCCGACCAACGCGTTTACCGCGCCCTGGGTGCTAGACGCGCGCAAGTGCATTTCCTATCTCACTATCGAATATGATGGAGTCATCCCGGAGCATCTGCGAGAGGGTGTGGGAAACAGAATTTATGGCTGCGACGATTGCCAGATTGCCTGCCCCTGGAACAAATTTGCGAGGCAAACCCAGGAACCGGACTTCGCGCCTCGACACGCGCTGGACGCCGTTGCGCTACTAGACTGCTTCAGTTGGAGCGAGGAGACGTTTCTGGCGAAGACTGAAGGGTCGGCTATTAGGCGCATTGGCTTCGAACGCTGGCGCCGCAACGTCGCTGTCGCCCTCGGTAACGCGCCCTCAAATGCTGAAGTTACCGAGGCGCTCACCGCAGCGCTCGATGATCCCTCTGAGTTGGTTCGCGAGCATGTGCGCTGGGCGCTGGCGCAGCATCGCTAGATCCGGCGATTACTCCACTCTCAGAAAATGCGCGCGGTAGTGACGCAACTCTTGAATCGACTCCCTGATATCGGCCAGCGCTTGATGTGCACCTTGCTTCGGTGCCTCAGGTAGATCTGGGCGCCAGCGCTGCATCAATATTTTCAAGGTGCTGACATCCAGGTTGCGGTAGTGGAAAAAGCGTTCGAGCAGCGGCATGTGACGCGCCATAAAACGCCGGTCTTGGCAAATGGAATTGCCGCACATCGGCGATTGGCCCGCTGGCACCCATTGCGCCAGAAAGGCAAGCGTCATGTCAGCGGCTTCGTCCTCAGAGATGTCGCTGTCAAGAACACGGTCGACCAGGCCGGATTTTGTATGGGTACGAGTGTTCCAGTCGTCCATCGCCTGCAAAGCGGTCGCGGGCTGCGACACGCTAATCACAGGGCCCTCTGCCAGCACCCGCAGGTTGACGTCAGTGACGATGGTCGCAATTTCGATGACGCGGTGTTCCTCTGGAATCAGCCCGGTCATTTCCATATCGACCCAAACCAAATTCTGATCACTGACCGCCATCGGGCACTCCTGCTAAATCGATACGTGGCATTGTAGGCTTGCGAGCCATCACGCGTTGTCTGGCATACACTAGCACGATGAAAAAGCGACGCCTCACAGACCAGCAAACAAAGCGTATTCAGGCGCAACGCTCTCACTCAGAGGGTGATGCCATTGAAGGCAATCCCGGTCTGGTCATCGCGCGCTTCTCGAGGCAAGCGCTAGTGGAGACAGATTCTGGCGAACGCATACTCTGCCACCTGCGTGCACACCTCGACGCACCCGTTGCGGGAGACGAGGTGCTGTGGGCGCCAACCACCGATGCCGGCGTCATCAACGCGCTCATCAAGCGACGCAGCGTGCTGGAACGCCCTGACAGCCACGGTCAGCTGCGTCCGGTCGCCGCAAATGTCGATTTGATGCTGGTGGTCTTCGCACCCGAGCCTGCACCGCAGCCAGCTTTGCTGGATCGTTATCTGGTGGCGGCAGAGCACATGGGCACTGAACCGGTTCTGGTGCTCAACAAAGCGGATTTGCTACGTGCCGACTCGGACATTGAAAACACGATGGAGCATTTCGGGGCACTGGGCTATCGAACCCTCATCACGCATCATGAAATGAGTGATGCGAGTGATTTATTGGCATTGATCAGTCAACACACACTGGTGCTAGTGGGACAATCGGGTGTCGGAAAATCCTCGTTAATCCGACGGTTACTTCCCGACGCATCGATCAGGGTGGGCGCGCTGTCGGAGGTGGCCGACAAAGGTCGCCACACCACAACCACCGCAGAGTTATTCCACTTACCGGGTGGAGGCAGGCTCATTGACTCACCGGGTGTTCGAGATTTCGGTCTCAGCCATGTCTCGACAGAAGCCGTGGCAGGGGGTTTTAGAGAGTTCCGGCCTTACCTGGGACTATGTCGCTTCCGGGATTGCCAACATACTACTGAGCCCGATTGCGCACTTCGGGCTGCTCTGGAGGCGGGTCAGATACAACCGCAGCGTTTCGAGAGCTATCAACAGATCGTGGCAGCGATCCGGGCAGATCATTAGGTGACGCGACCTGCGGCTAGGCCAGTGCTGAGCGAACTGTCACCGCATCACCCGCCTCATTGACCCACGAGAGATCCGAGGCTTCAGTGACGAGCACGACGGTGGAGCCCAGGAAGAACCGCCCCATTTCCTGACCTTGCTCCAGAAGGGGAGCTTCGTCTGCTGTCCACACTTGCTCTCGAATCTCGCCCGCTCCAGGTTGCTCGCGGCCACCCCATACCGTGGAGATTCCCGCTACAATCATGGCACCCACCAACACGACAGCCACACCACCCCGGTCGGTCTCGAAAAAACATACCAAGCGTTCGTTGCGCGCCAAGAGGCCATCGACCCGATCAACCGTCGCCGTGTTGACCGAAAACAGATCGCCGGGTACGTAGCGTGTTTTGACTAGGTGGCCGCGTATAGGCGTGTGTACCCGATGATAATCACGAGGTGACAGATAGGTTGTCGCAAAGCATCCCTGTTCGTAGCGCCCCGACTCTTCATCAGATCCTGCCAACAGCTGCTTGACGGTGTAGGTACGGCCCTTCGCCTGCACCAGAGAGGCATCTGCGATGGCACCCCGCTGACTCAGCACACCTTCGGCGCAATGACTCCACTGACTGTCCGCGAGCGGCCTCATGCCCTCCCGCAAAGATCGCGTGAAAAACGCGTTGAAGTTCGGGAAGTCCCCCCCCGAAGAACAGGTTGCCTCGGTCAAATCGATATCGTACCGGGACATAAATGCCCGTATCAGAGCGTTTTTCAACCAGACAGGATTTTCCAGCTGCGCAAGCCGGCCAATCAGGCGAGAGAGCAAATGCTGCGGCAAAATTGCCTGCAGGGCAGTCATCACAGATTCCATGGGGGTAGTGTAACCTAGTGAAAATCGCGCCCTTTGGACGCTTATGGCTCACACAGCGATCACACGCCTGCCGCTTTATGTTGGGTCCCTATATGCCTTGCTGCTAGCCCCCAACGCGCTGGCAGAAACCGAGAACCGTGGCGCTTATGGCGCAGAGGCCCTCGGCGCCCCGAGGCTGACCGATAAACTCGTTGTCCAAGATGATACCCCCCGCCACCTGATTGCACTGCAGCAGGAAGCTGAAGCTTCGGGCTCATCGGGCACCGATGCTGCTGGCAGGCTGGCTGAAGCAGATGAAGAGGTCAGTGAGTCACGCGACGGCTGGGTAGAAGGTGGTCACCGTTTTGCTGCGCGTAAAGCGGACGAAATGACCCAGTGGGTCGATAATTTTTTTGGTAACGACGAGCGGGATTTGGAGCAGGCTTACTCGCGCCTGAGGCTCCGTACCATTTACGACTGGGATGATCGCCTCGACAATGAGGTCAAAGTCCGCCTGGGAGGCAAAGTCAGCCTGCCACAAATTTCCGACCGCCTCGATCTGGTCTTCCGCGGAGAGGACATGGATGGATTCAATGACCGCGGCGTGGAAGATGCAGATGAAGATCGTATCGGTCTGCAATACGAGGTGGGACCCGCAGACCGACGCAACGGTCGCTTTAAATTGACGGTGGGCTTCGGCTCATCTGGGCCCAAGCCCGGCGTGAAATACGTTTACCAGGATGCGCTGGCAGAGGACGTCAGCTTCCGTTTCACGCAGCGCTTTACCTACGATTTGGGGGACGGCGGTTACGGCTCCTCCCGCTTCGTGGTGGATAAGGCGCTACGAGAGCGTGAATTGATTCGCGCCTACACGCGTTTCCTGCACGGCGAAAAAACCGAGGGCACCGAGTGGTCAAGCAGCTTGTCCTACGCCCGCGGCTGGGAAGGTGAGGGAGGCCGCGTTGGCGCGAGTTGGCTTTATATTGGCGCCGATGGTCAGACCGAGCCCTATGATTTGGTCAAAAACTATAAGGTCGGCATGCGCATTCGCCGCCAGGCCTTTCAGGATTTCCTCTTCTGGGAGATCGAACCGAGCTATAACTGGCGCATTGATGAGCCCTATCTCGGCCGGGAAGGGGCGTGGCGCATCGAGCTGCGCCTCGAATTCCTGCTATTTGACAACCCAATGGAAACGGTGGAACAGCAAATTCGCTAGCAGAGTTGCGCTGCGTAACCAGTTTGACTCGCCGCTGTTGCTCTGACGCTCATCCTCTCGGGTAGTGCCCAGCCACTTAACGGTCGAAAAACCGCTGGCTGTTTGCGTTGCCATTACCACGCGCTCTCTCTAGCCAGTGCTAGCTAAGCCAATGGACTCCCTGAGCCAATATACGGCGCGCGACAGCCCACCACGAAATCACTCGTTACAGATTCTCTTCTGCAAAGGCAGCCAACCGCGACCGCACGATGCCGTTGACGTGCATCACACCCGCATGTGGGTAATGTTTAACCTTCTCAACGAGGTAGGTCAGACCTGAGGTCAAAGGCGAAATATATTTGTTGTCGATCTGCGCCAGGTTACCTAGCACCACTAGTTTGGAATCCGCACCAACACGACTGATTATCGACTTGAGTTGGAATTGGGTCAGACCCTGCGCTTCATCAATCACGATGTAGGCTCTATTAAAAGAACGTCCGCGCATAAAATTGAGGGACTTGAACTGGATATTCGCGCGTTCTTTGACGTATTCAATGCTGCCATTGGGGCATTCGTCAGCCCCGTGCAGGATCTCCAGGTTGTCGTCGAACGCCGCTAGCCATGGCGCCATTTTCTCCTCCTCCGTGCCGGGCAAAAACCCAATCTCTTCGGCGATCGGCGGCGTGGAGCGCGCCACGATGAGCTTGTGATAACGCTTTTGTTCGAGAATGGCATGCAAGCCATACGCCAATGCAAGGAGCGTCTTTCCCGAGCCCGCCGGCCCCGTGAGCACGGTCATATCGACGTCTTCACTGTCGAGCAGGCGCATGGCCATAGCCTGCTCGAGGTTGCGTGGTGCAAGCCCCCAGAAGCGCTGATTCATCAGGTGATCACGACTATCGACGGCGAGGTACACAAACTCCGCGTCGACATGATCAACAAAGGCGATAAATTCCTGCTCGTCGTAGACGAACTGACTCGGATATGCGTTGGGCAACTCGGACCGGGGAATGCGATGCAAGGTCAGATTGCCCTCGCGAACAGTGTCAACCTGTTCAATGCCCGACCAGAAATCGTCGCCAAAGCATTCATAGCCGGTCGACAGCAGGTCGATATCATCCAGCACTCGGTCGTGCCGATAATCCTCGACGTGCGCGAGACCTGAGCCTTTCGCTTTAATGCGCATGTTGATGTCTTTCGTGACCAGACAAACGAAGGCGCCGGGATAGTCGGCACTCAAGCGAAGAGCAACGTTGATGATGCGGTTGTCGTTGGCCTGATCCTCGTTGGTATTGAGGAACGGCACTTCAGCGTCATCGGCAATCAGTTGGTCAGGGAAAATCGCGAGCCGCCCCAAGCGATGCTCATCGAGATTTGAGCCGGGGATGTCCACGCCGCTCTGTATTTCCTGAGGCGAGGCTTTGCCCACCACTTTGTCAATCAGCTGAATCGCAATGCGCGCTTCACGGCTCACACTTTTATCTCGCCGATCCTTGATGTGATCGAGTTCTTCAAGAACGGTCATGGGAATGACGACCTGATGCTCGGCGAACGCCGTAATCGCGGTCGGGTCATGCAATAACACGTTGGTGTCCAGTACGTAGATTTTACGGTGTGCAGGTTCGAGCTTCGTGACTTCTGTGGCCTCGGCTGCAAGCAACGACATGAAACCTCCTCAGGGGGTGGGATAAAAAATAGCAAGCGCACCGACCTCATTGCGGCGGCTTCGCGCAACGCCGTCAGTGTAGGCAAAATTTGGGGATGATAGTCTCTAGGAGCACACTTAGCGCCGGTGTCAATCTGTTGAGGCGGCTCACTTAACGCGGCTCGGATGGGTGCAGACAGCCTCCTACTCTCCAGATTTCGCGCACTCTCAGTTA